>Ga0078972_1001325_pt1 | contig 93695 bp, 117 predicted proteins | sample YelNatPaOPGAMG01_FD_67568 | JGI IMG/M metagenome (GOLD analysis project Ga0078972, IMG submission 67568) | Hot spring thermophilic microbial communities from Obsidian Pool, Yellowstone National Park, USA - OP-RAMG-01 (SPADES assembly) (version 2) | ecosystem: Environmental > Aquatic > Thermal... | reverse complement strand
CCCCTTCGCTTTACAATCAACTGGGCTTATTGCCGCGGTCTCGCCAGCTTCTGTATCACAAACACCATCTCCAACCATGAATGGACATTTGCATGTTGATGTGCAAAGTCCTGGGCATGCAGAACTGTCATAGCCATCGCAATCCTCTCCAATATCTTTTCTATTATTTCCGCACTTACCAACTTCTACTGGTTGTGGAGCACAATCCACAGGGCTATTTACTTCATTTTCGCCAGCCCAACCATCACATTTACCATCACCAACTTTATATTTTGGATGTGTTGAGCCGAATATGTTTTCTTCGGCTCGCTGAATACATTTAGGATCTTTGTTATCTGGGATGCCATCACAGTTAGCATCCCCTGGATTTAAGCAATAAACCATCGCATTCGGGTTAACACTTGGATCAGAATCGTCGCAATCTAGCGGTCCACATGGCTCGCCTTCTGCATAAAAGCCATCTTTATCTGCATCTGTACAGTTTATAATTCTAAATGTTAAGTTTGTTTGATTTGTTGTGACATTATCTTTGTTTTTTACTTTAGCTGTAATGTTAATTTCGTAATCTCCAATTTCTGCATTTGTATCTGGAGTAATAGTTAATGTTGCATTGTTAGTTTGACTTGGCCATAGCCAGAATGGTATTGGTGTGAGTTTGCAACTCCAATTTTCTGGACATTGTGTAGAAATGCTTGGTATAGTTACACATTCGCTGCTTGGATTTTCTATGCTTAATATTGCATTTTTGCTTTTTGGCTTTGTAACGACAATTTCTTTAGGTGTAACAGAAATTGGCAAACTGTCTCTACTACATTCTGTTGGAATAAATTTAACTATTGTTGAATTGGTTTTGCCTGAAACTATGTCTTTTGCTGTTATGGTGAAACTCTGCTCGTCATTTGTTGTGTTGCTAACCTCTAAAAGCAAAGTAATAGTTTCTTCAGTAGATAGAGAGATCTGGGAGTTAGATTGGTTAAATGCAAAATTTTGGCTTTCACAGCCACTAGTGCACTCTGCGCTTATATTAAACTTAGATTCGCAATCGTTCTTATTTGTAACTTTTATTTCATAATACGCATTTTCGCCAGCATCGTTCTTTTCTTCTTCTGGGTAAACAGTTATGTCTGGTTCGACATAATTGCACGCTTCTTTGATTGTAACTGTTTGTGTTGGACTTTGGATATTTCCTATGTATTCATCTTCTGATGCCCAGCAATTCGCAGAAACATTATAATTATACGTTCCCGGTTTTAAACCTGTTAAATCAAGGTACCAGTTATTTCCAGCGCCTTCCATATTATATATCGTACCGTTCCAATTAAGTTTTGCATACTCTATCCATTCGCATGTGCTTGTAACATTTATAGTAACTTTATCGCTTACAGTTTCGCCATTTGCAGGTGTTGGAGGAGAAACAAACATTATCCTGTATTGGGGAACTCCTTCTGTAATTGTAACTGTTTGTGTTGGACTTTGGATATTTCCTATGTATTCATCTTCTGATGCCCAGCAATTCGCAGAAACATTATAATTATACGTTCCCGGTTTTAAACCTGTTAAATCAAGGTACCAGTTATTTCCAGCGCCTTCCATATTATATATCGTACCGTTCCAATTAAGTTTTGCATACTCTATCCATTCGCATGTGCTTGTAACATTTATAGTAACTTTATCGCTTACAGTTTCGCCATTTGCAGGTGTTGGAGGAGAAACAAACATTATCCTGTATTGGGGAACTCCTTCTGTAATTGTAACTGTTTGTGTTGGGCTCCATATTTCTTCTTTAGCTATTCCAAGAGAACTCTTAATGATATCCATGCAATATGCCGATACGTTATAGATATGGATACCTGAATCTGGGTTGCTTACAATGAAATTTGCTATCGAACCACTGACTTCGCCAGATATGTTCTTGCCATTCCAATGAAGTGTAGCATTTTCTAAATTAAAACACCTTGTTGCTTCGACTTTTATTTCGATTTGCGTTTCAGAAGTTTCGGTGTTATCGGGCGGTGTAGGTGGTGTAATGAACTCTAAACCATATCCGCCGACCTCACCAACTTCAACAGTAACTGTTCTTGTTTCGCTCCAAATTTCGGGTATAGGACCGGGCGTTATTGGTGATATTCCGGGTTGGGAAAGCGCTTCTGTTTGATATTCTGTTGGCTGGGCAGTTTGAGAACATGTTGCAGAAACATTATAGACATAAGTTCCAGATGTCAAGCCGCTTAAATCGATATATGCCGTAATATTATCTTCACCAATTTTCATAGGAATTTCTTTGCCGCTCCAATGAAGTGTAGCTTTTTCTAACTTGAGGCATCTGTTTGCTACAACTTTTATAGAAAGGCGATCTGTATTTATCTTAGAGTTATTATCTGGTGTTGGTTCAACAAATTCTAGCGCAGGCGTGACTTCGCCTCCACCTCCGCCACCCTCACTAGTTTGGACAGTGATAGTTCTTGTCTCGGTTTGCACTTCTCCGCTTTTAGTCCATGCAGAAATGTAAAAAGTGTGTTTCCCAAGAGAAACATCAACTTCGATAGTCGCTATGTTTCCGTTGGTCGTCATATCATACTCAGTTCCATCCAAATAAAGAATTGCGTTTGTTATTGAGCAATTGCTTGAAACTGTGATGTTAACTGACTTCTCTGTTACTATAGAATTATTAGCAGGTGTTGGATCGATGAAATTTAGAGAACATGTGGGTGGTATGGGTAAACTACCGCCGCCGGCTTGTCCACTTATAACCTTTCCAGCCACGGCGATGCCTGCCATGGCAAGCAAGATCAAAAGAACTGCAGTTGCAGAAGCCCTCTTAGAAATAACTAAAGATCCAGTAGCCATGTTAATTTTTAGAGAACTTTTATTTATAAATATTGCTTAGCTAAAATTTCTTAAGAACGAAATTACGAGGAGAGAAAATTAAACAAAAAGTAAAAAAGAAAAGAAAAAAGTTGTCGCTTTACTTCAACTTGCTAAAGATCTGTATTGCCATTGCGATGGCGCCGATCAACACTAAGATAAATGCAATCACTAAGAAAATTATGTTTATCCACGAAATGGCTGTTGCTATACTTGGTATTGCTGCGCTAATTGGTTCTAGCGTAGAAGCTAGAATCAAAAACACTGCGCCAGACGCAATGTATCCAAGTTCTTTTTTCAACGCTTCAACGTAGCCGCTGTACTTTAGCAATGCTAGTCCAATCAAAATTCCGACACCAATTCCTAACGCACCTTCTAAAAAGGCCATTTTTTCATCCTCCGAATTTGAAAATTACAGAAGTGTTTTTAATTTCTTTTTATTACTCTTTAGGAATAAAAATAAAAGAGAAGAAATAACGAAGAATCACTTTTTAAGCAGCTCAGCACCAGCCCAAATCGCGCCAACAGCAATTAGGGCAAAACCAATTGCTTCAAAGCAAAAGACAAGCCAAGTTGAAACTGTTGCGCTATTTATCTTTGTTGCAATTGAACTTACAGACCACGCAAGATCGATCACATAAAATAGCAGGCCTGCTGCAACAATGTTTATTTGTCTTTGTACTTGGTGCGAAATGGCTGCGTATCTTAGCAAAACTAAAACTGCTGCCAATCCCAAAACAAAACCAAATATAGTACTTTCGATTGCCATAAAAATTTTTCAAAAAGCTCTCCTAATAAAGCTATGTCATTTATTCTAGGTGTTAAATTTTCTAAATCTTAAATGGCCAAAATTTATTAGCAAATCAAAGTTTTTCAAATTAGGAATGTCGCAGGCACCAAAAGCACTTCCGCACCAAACCCAAAGCTCTGGCTCGAGACCTTCTTTTTTTAATTTATCTTTTAGCTCGTCTACAATTTGGTCTGCAAAAGGCTTAAGTCCGTCCGGAAGTTGCAAGCAAACTTTTTTTGGTTTTTGTTTTTTAATTGCAGCAACAATTTTGTCCAACTCTAAATCATAACTTAAATCCATAACTTAAAATCAAAAAATGCTTTAATAAAACTTTTTAAGGAATGGCGCGACTTTAAGAAATGCGCCCAAGGATTTTTTGTGGATGTTCTGGATGGTATTATGGCTGGAATCCTGAACTAAGCCTGGACTGGTATTTGGCAAATTCTGGCCTAAATGCCATAGAACTAAATGCAAGTTTTTACAGATTTCCGTTTCCTAATCAAGTTAAATCTTGGGCGAAGAAAGGGCAATCGCTGAGGTGGGTTGTGAAAGTTAACAGAGGTATTACGCATCGTCTAAAATTTGGAAAAGGCGCACTAGACCTCTTCAATGCTTTTCGAGAGTTATTCGAGCCTTTGGAAGAGCACATCGATTTTTATTTGTTCCAACTTCCACCTTCAATGAGACCATCTTTCGCGCCCAAAATCCAGGCTTTCGTTTCAAAAGCAAAGATTTCTGAAAAAGCAGCCATTGAAGTTAGAAATTCAGAATGGTTTGATGCCCGCTGGCTCGATTGGGCAAAAAAAGCAGGGCTAACATGGGTTAGTGTCGATTGCCCTGATTTGCCAAGAGATGTCTATAAAACAACAGATACAGTTTATGTTAGAATGCATGGCAGAACTTTTTGGTACGCTCATAAATATTCACAGAGCGAGCTCCTCGAAGTAGCAGAAAAAATCTACAAGGCAAAACCAAAAAAGATCTATGTTTTCTTTAATAATGATCATGACATGCTAGCGAATGCAAGGCAAATGCGTTCTATTTTAGAGAAAAAGCTTTTATAAATCACACAATATAACTTTGACATGAAAATAAAAGAAATAAAAGAAGGTTATATTTATCTCTATTATTTGTTCGATGTAGCATATGAAATAAAACTAGATAGGATAGCCAAAATTTTTGGCAAAAAGCCAGAGGTCTCTAAACTTGTTTACGAAAGGCTTACTCCAAAATATTTGCAGTATAAAGTTCCGCCGCTGCTTTTGAGGCTTGGCAAAAAAGAGCTAAAAGCTGGCGATTTACGCTTAAACGCAAACACTAAGGCAAAGCTGTACGAATTTGGTATTGTTTCGATTATTTTTCAAATTCCTTTCAAAGGTACTTTTGCGCAGTTAGCAAAACTAACTTCTTACTTAGCAGAAAATGAAGATTGTCAAAAGTTAGCAAAGGCAGAAGTTGAAAAACTTTTGCAAGAACTAAAACCTTTTATTGAAAAGCCAGCACCCAATTTAGATTTCTGGGAGGATTATATTATTGTTTCAGTTAAGCAGCTAGATAGCTCTGTTACCGCTCAAGAGCTGTTGAGTTCAGCTAGCACTGATATAGCAAAGCTGCTAAAATGTGAAAGGTCAAGGCTAAGCAAAATCGAGTTAGATGAAGCACTTAAGTATGTTTTAAGCTATTATGAAGACGAACTTGTAGCCATAGATTGGCAAGCAGCTTTTATATACGATCCAAAACAAAGCTATGATGTTTTGGATGTTTTAGAGTATGCTTTGGCTAATTTACTTGAGCTGAGAACTTATGATAATGTTTTAGATCAAGCAATGGAGCGTGCATATGAAGATTTGTCTAAAAGGTTTAAGCTAAGTTATTCAAAAATACTAAAGAATTTAACAACAGTTAAGTTAGATGTAGTTGAGATTTTAGATAAAATTTCAAATAGCTTGAAGCTAATTGGCGATTTGTATTTGGCTAAAGTTTTTAGGGCTGCAGAAAAGCGATTTTATTTGGATGAGCTAAAGCAATCTATAGATGAAAAACTTAAAACAATTGAAAGTATTTACACGCTTCTTTTTGAAAAAGCAAATAATTCGATTTTACTTTTCTTAGAATTTATAATTGTTGCTTTGTTCATATTAGATATTTTAGTTTTACTTTTCCCAAAATGAAATTTAAGCAAGCTTTGGCCAAATTCACGAATTTGCCAACAAACTGTTTGCCGAGAAGTTATCAAATATTGGGTCATGTTTTGCTTTTTAAATTGCCAAAGCAATGTCAGAGATATAAGAGAGAAATAGCTAAAGCGATCCCAAAATTTTTACCCTATGTTAAAACTGTGGCTCTACAGCACGGAATTAAAGGCGTCTATAGAAAACCGAAAATTGAGATACTTTTTGGTTCGAAAAATACAGAGGTGTTGCATAAAGAACTTGGCTGCTATTTTAAATTAGATGTTGCAAAGCTCATGTGGTCTAAGGGCAATCACGCCGAGCGAGCTAGAATGATCGAAGCTGTTAAAGATGGCGAAACAATTCTAGATATGTTTGCAGGAGTTGGCTATTGGTCAATTCCGATAGCAAAACATAAGAGCTGTAAAGTTTTTGCAATCGAAAAAAATCCTGTCGCATTTTCTTATTTGCAAGAAAACATAAGACTGAATAGACTTTCCATTCTCGCCATAAAAGGAGATTGTAGAAAAGTTATTGAGCGCTATGATTTGCCAAAAGTAGATAGAATTATTATGGGCTATTTTCCAGGAACAATAAAATTTTTGCCATGGGCGCTAAAAACATCCAAATCAGGCACAATTATACACTTCCATGAGTGTACTTCAGATTTAAAGGAGTTATGTAAAGAAATTTTTAACAAGGCAAATGGAAAAGTGAAAATAAAAAGCGTCCGTCTAGTTAAAGAATATTCGCCATCAAAGCAACACTATGTCTTGGATTTAATAATTAAATAATTTTCAGGTGGGAGCAAAAAGCGCATTGCGAATCTTTGCGCAAGTTCTGGCTCTTTACTTTGAAGCCAATTAAATATTTGTGCCGCAAAGCAGTGTTCACAAATAATTCTTTCGCTTTGGCTTCGACATAGTGAACAAGTAATTCTGCCAAGTCTAGCACTCTCAGAAATTTTTTGTACAACTTTTTTATATTGGTTTAGTAGAGAAAGTTTATTTTCTTCAATCCAAGCCTCATATTTCTCGGAGAGGCAAAGAATACAAATCGGTTTCTGAATCTCTAAACCACAGCGGCACTGCATAAGACCTTTTAGTCAAAGAAGTATATAAATAATTGTTTGCTTGAGAATAATAATTTACTCAAGTATACAATTTTACATACAATTGAAGTGCAATTAGGCAAGCTCTTGGACAAGTTCTCTGATTTTTGCTACGGCGTCTATGTTTGCCGAAATGGAATCTATTCCGTAGCGAATTAGAAGAGAAGCTATTTTTGGATCAGAGCCGGCTTGTCCACATATCGAACTCTCTACGCCCCATTTTTTACAAACTTCTATGACGTGGCGCATGGCCCAAAGAACTGCAGGATGCGCCTCTGAATATAGCTCAGCAATTCGCTCATTCCCCCTATCCACACCTAATATTGTTTGAGTTAGGTCATTACTTCCGATAGAAATAAAGTCGATTCCCAATTTGCAAAAGTCTTCTATTAGTAGCGCTGCTGCAGGCGTCTCAATCATAATTCCAAATTTTATATCCTTCCCAGGGTTTAGGCCAACTTCTTTAATTAGCTCTTTTGTCTTTACAACTTCTTCAATAGATATTACGAATGGAATCATTACACCTAAATTATGACCTTCTGAAACAAGTCTTTTTAGTGCTCGCAACTCGGCCTTTAGAATTTCTGGCTGGTCTAAAGCCCTTCTAATTCCGTGCCAGCCAATCATCGGATTGGCTTCCTTTGGTTCTAGCTCGCCACCTTCTAGCTCTCTATACTCATCAGTTCTTATGTCAGATGTTCGTACCCATACAGGCTTGCCTTTGAATGCTTCAGCAATTTTCTTAACTCCAGAATAAATCAGCTCTTCATATTCGTCTAATTTGCCCTCAGCTAAATATTTAGCAGGGTGTTTTCTGCCAGAAGCAATTATTCCTTCAAGGCGTAGTAGGCCAACGCCTTCGGCATTTGTTTCTGCAGCCCTTTGTGCAAAATCGGGCAGGTCTATAATAACTTTTACTTTTGTTTTCACCTTGGCCGGAATTTCCAATTTTTCTTTTACTTCTTCTTTCACTTCTTTGCTCTCTTCAACTTCAGTCTTGGCTTCAGCCCCCAAACTTTCTGTAACTTCGCCTTCGAATACAGCACCAAGATCGCCGTCGACTGTTATTATTTGGCCGTCTTTTAGTAATTTTGTAGCATTTTTTGTTCCAACAACACAAGGCTTGCCCATTTCTCTAGAAACAATGCTTGCGTGAGCAGTCATGCCTCCATGATCTGTAACAATAGCAGCAGCCCTTTGCATCGCAGGTACAAAATCAGGAGTAGTCATAGTAGTTACTAAAATATCTCCTTTTTGCACTTTGTCTAGCTCACTCATAGAAAAAATTACTTTTACTGGACCAGAAATTCTGCCCGGACTAGCACCAAGTCCTTTCAAAATAGGCTCAGCCGAAATTTTAATTTCTTTTTCAGTTACTTTTTTTAGTGTTGTGACAGGTCTTGTTTGGACTAAAAATAATCTGTTCTGTTCAATTGCCCACTCCATATCTTGAGGAAATTTATAATGAGCTTCTACATCAAGTGCTAGCTTCCAAAGCGCCTTGATTTGCTCGTTTGTCAAAACTTGAGCGGTTTGTTTTTCCTTTGGCAAGCGTTTTTTTATAGTTTCTCCTGTGTATTGATCTCTTGTAATAAATATTTCTTGCCCTGGAATATCTTTCTCTACAATCTCTCCACTATTTTTGTCCAAAATGTATGTATTTGGATTAACTTCACCAGAAACAACAGCTTCGCCTAGACCCCAAGCAGCTTCTATTACAATTTGATTTGGATTATTTGTAGCAGGATTTATGCTAAACATAACTCCAGAAGCATCAGAATTAACTTGTTTTTGTACAACAACAGCAATTGCCACTTTCATATGTGGAAAGTTATTTTTAGCCCTGTAATAAATCGCTCTTGGGGTAAATAGGCTTGCCCAACATTCTTGCACAGCCCGAACAACATTTTCTTTACCTCTAACGTTTAGGAATGTCGCTTGCTGTCCAGCAAAAGAGGCAGTAGGTAAGTCTTCAGCCGTTGCAGAAGATCTAACAGCAACAAACGGAAGTTCTCTGGATGTTATAGAAAGTATCGCATGAGCTGATTTAGAATCTTTTAGTTCTTGGGCAACATCGAGATATTCATAAAATTCTTTTATTTCGTCTTGCATTTCTACAGGCATAGAGCTACTCATAATTAGCTCTTGTATTTCTTGCGCAATCTTTTGTAGCTTTTCAGTGTCTTCAATGTCTAAGTTCGACAGCTTTTCAGAAATCTTTTCATCCAACTTTCGCAAACTTAAAAATTCTTTATAGGTGTTTGCACAAACAACAAAACCTGGAGGAACTGGGAAGCCGGCATTCCACATCTCAGCTAAATTTGCGCCTTTACCGCCAGCTTCAGGGATAGAATTTCGATTAAGTTGTTTAAACCACTTGCAATAGGCCATGAAAATTCTTCTTGGTCAATATTTTTAAGAGTTTTGATTGAAATAAAGCTATGTATGACATAGAAAGCCAAGCTAAATTAAATAAATTAGTGGATTTGAACTACGCAGATCTTTTAGGACGGGCAGCTGCGGAAGAAATAGCTCTTTCAAAAGGCAAAAGCGAAAAAGAAAGATATTGGAGGGCTGCATACGAAGCAGACATAAAAGCTGCAGCATCTTACAAAAATGCTGGGTTAATTGAGAAAGCAAAGAAGTTTTATGCTTTTGCTGCGAAGGCAGCACAATCTCTCTCTTGTACCATTCGGTCTGAAGAGCTTTTTTGGTTACAGCGCGCACTCGAATGCTATGAAAGAGCAGAAGATTTGAGCTCTGCCGCAAAAGTAGCCGCTGTTTTGGCAAAAATAGATAAGGAAAATAACATAGTTTGGCTCGAAAAATGTTTTAACTACGACATCGAAACTAAGAATTTGCAAGGCGCAGCAGAAATCGCTTACGAGTTGGCAATTTCAAATGTTATTTTGGGAAAAAAGGCAAGTTCTATTATGTGGCTGGACGAATGCGTTCATTTGAATAACAAACTTGCCGATGAGTTTGAAAAAGGAAGCGCGCAAGATTTAGAATTGGCAGCCAAATTTTATTTAAGAGCTGCAAATGTAGCATGGTGGCTTTCTTATTTTTCTGGAAATAGAGAGTGGGCTGTAAAAAGTTATGGCTTTTTGAAAAGTGCAATAAATAATAAACCTGAGCTTAACTTAGAAGCAAAATTATGTTTAATGAACGCAAAGACTGCACAAAAGCTTTACTTTAAAAGTAATGAAGTCTATTGGCTACAAGAAGCCATAAAATTTTGTGACGAAGCTATTGATAAATTTTCAGAGAAGAAAGAAAACGACGAAGTATTGGAATCTGCGAAAGGAATTAAGACGTCTTTACTTTTAGGTTTGTTTTTCTCTGAGCTCGAGAAATATCGAGGTTTAAAACTTTAATTGATAAAAATGATATCGAATAGATTTGCCCTCGAGGATTTTTTAAGTTCAAAAGAAATAGAAGTGCAATATAATTATATGATAGAATATATAAATAACGAACGAGGAATTGGGATTGACGCTCTTGCTCGACTTCACGAGGATGCAGCAACTTTAGCTCATTTCTTAGCAGAGAGGAGTATGCATAGTGGAAACGGTAAATACTTCAAGTGGCTCGAGCTTTGCCTCCAACATAATTTACAATCAGCAAAATTTTATGAAAAAATAAATAATATTTCGTATGCAGCGTGGAATTATCAACTTGCTGCAGAGAACGCCATAAAACTAGCAGAAATAATCCCTGAAAGAGAAAAAGAATTATCTGAAATTGCCTTAGAAGCAAATTTGAAAGCGCATGAGTATTATGATGAAATTATTAAACATGGCTGCAAAACACTTATTATTTTTAGCAGATATGGGTGCTGTTGTAGTTATATAGCTTCACTTTTATTAAAATTAAAAAAAGACAATTTGGAGACGCAAAGAAAAGCGTATTATTTTGCAAAAAAAGCGATTTTTCTTTTTTCACAAGGCGATCCAAGTGAAGAAAAAAATAAACAGATTGAAGCAAAGCTTCATAGTTATATTCTAATCGCGATTTCGGCTGCAGAACTAGCAAAGGCCGAAAAAAATAGCGCCATTACTTCAGAACGCCTTCTAGAAGCTTACAGAGCAGCACAATACGCTGCTTATTTATCCAGAGAATTAAAAAACGCCGAACTTGAAAAAATGACTTTGGAATTCGTAGCAGGAATTGCTTGGGCAATTTCAAAATATTATAATTCTGTAAAATATAAGGGTAGAGAGTGTGCATGGTTGAAAGTTGCTTATTATAGCTATAAGAAAATGATTGATTTCTTGAATTCCAAACTTCTGAAAGTGGAAGAGTCAAACAATTTGCCAAATTGCGAAACTAAAAAACAAAAAATAAAAGAAAAGCTAGCAGAACATTACGCAGATGCAGCAAATTTGGCGAATATTCTTTCAAAAGTAGACTCCGATTCAACAGCTTTTTGGCTCGATAGAAGTTACGAGCATAATTTGGGTGCTGCGGAAAGCTATGAGGCAATTGGCAAATTTCACGAGGCTGCTAAACATTTATTTTTCGCGGCAGCAGCAGCGGAGAATAAATATAACCTTGGTTACTCTTGTGAAGGCGAAGTTCTTGAAAGAGCTAGATTTTGCAGAGATTCGATTCGGAGGATTAAAGAAAAGAGTAATAGTGCAGAGTTTGTGGGATCAATTAAAAAGATCTGTCACAATCTAGAAAAGAAAATCCAAAATTAAGTTTTATCCTATTTTATTTATTACGATTTTACAAGGTGTTGGGACTTTTGCAGCAGCTTTTGATAGTGCCTGCTTTGCAAGAGGTATTTTTTCTTCAGGAACATAAAGCGCAAATAATGGCTGATTTTCCTTGACTTGTGCAGCATGGCCTTCTGGCCTGCCGAATGCAAGAGACATACCTCTTTGGAATCGGTCTGCTCCAGCACCAGTTGCAAGCGGGTTCAGTCTTAAAACGTGGTGAGGTACAACTAGAACTTTTCCCGACCATCCCGTCTTTGAGACTTTTTCCATCGTCTTAACAATTGTTTGTCTTGCAGCTTCCAAAGCGTTATCTCTGATTTGTAACGCCTTTTTGCTCAAGAGTTTAAGTTCCCAAGGATATCTTATTTTGTCGCCTATGTCGTATTGTGCAATTTTGATGTGAGGAACACCTTTGATATATGCTTTAGATTTGACTTTAGAAATTCTTACATAAGGCCTTTTGATTTTCCTATATGAAGAGGCTTGTCTTAGTTTTGCCATGTCTTTAATCTCAAAAAATCTTTTTTAACTTTATCGGTTAGACTCAAAAAATTTATAAAACGCTCTTGCACATTAAATTAAATGGAGTTATATGCAAAAACAAACCTTTTGATTTGCACTGCAGCTCTAACAATCTTAAGTTCGGTTTTAGCTTTTAAGAGCCAGCTAACATCTGTTTTAGTTTTATCTGCATTTATGTTTTTGGCCTTTCTATTTGTTTTGGCCTTTTTAGAGCATGTTAAAGAGAATTGGAGGCCCAAATGGTAGTTGCATATATTTTAGCAATTGTAAAATCTGGCTCGGAACGAGATGTAATTGAACAGCTTCAAAAAGAAGATAGAGTGAAAGAAGTTTCGCTTGTTTACGGCGAATACGATGTATTGATTAAAGTAGAACTTGGCGAAATTTCAGAGCTTAGCGATTTTGTGCTAGACAAAATAAGATCTATACCGGCAATAGAACGAACTACAACTTTAATAGTGGCTAGCTAAGTCTAGCCAATTTATTTAAATTCGTCAAGTGATAAAGTTTTTAAAAGCTCTTTTTTAAACCAAAACATGACATCGCCATTAGATGTGCCCGCTGAACGATTGGTGAAAGAAGTTGCACAAGAGCTAAAGCAAAAAATAACCGCGCCTGCTTGGGCACAATTCGTAAAAACAGGAGTTCACAAGGAAAGGCCGCCAATATCAAGCGATTGGTGGTTTGTCAGAGCGGCATCTATTTTAAGAACAATTTATAGATTCGGTCCTGTTGGAGTTTCACGTCTCAGAACTAGATACGGCGGAATTAAAAACAGGGGAGTTAAGCCAGAGCGATTCAGAAAAGCCTCTGGAGCAATTATACGAAAAATACTTCAACAATTGGAAAGTGCAGGCTATATAACTAAATCAACAACTTCGAAAAAAGGGCGAGTCGTGACACCTGCAGGACTCTCACTGCTCACAAAAGCAGCAATAAAAATAAAAAAACAGAGCTAGGATGGCAAAAATACAATCGTCTGGGAAAAAGAAGAGACTTGGCAGTGCAGCCAGGCAAACAAAATGGGCGCCAATTTGGATTGTGCCAAAAGCTCTAGGCAAAGGAAAAAAAGTTCACCCTGCTAGGCTAACTGTTGTTAAAAGACATTGGAGGAGAACAAAGCTAAAAGCATAAAATGGCTGAAGAGCGCGTTTATAACATTCCTTTGAGAAGAGAAGCTTTGAAGGCTTCGAAATGGAGAAGGGCAAAAAAAGCAGTAACGGTGCTAAAAGCTTTTATCAAATCACACGCCAAAGTTAAAACAGTTAAATTGAGCAAGTGGGTCAATCAAGCAATTTGGTCTCGTGGCTCAAAATATCCACCAGCAAAGCTCTCTGTAAAAGTTAGCATAGATAAAACTAAAAGTTCTGCAGAAGTAGATCTTTTGGAGCTGCCTAAGGAAGCTTTAAAGGAGAAAAAGAAAAAAGAGGAAGGGAAAAAAGAAGCAAAAAAATTAGAAAAAACAGAAGAAAAAAGTGAAGAAAAAGAGGAAAAGAAAGAAAAAGAAAAGGAAAAAGTAGAGGCGCCGTCAAATGCACCAACCGCGGAATAAGGAACAAAGCGGGCACGTCGTCATTTTAGATATTTTTAACGACCCTAATGTTGGTCTTTATGGTTTGGCTACGGATCGCTATTGCATCGTTGGTAAAAATTTGAAACAAGAACAAGTAGAAGAAATAAAAGAAAAACTAAATGTTGAAGTAATACAAACAACTTTGTATGGTACTGATTTAATTGGAATTTTTGGAGCAGGAAATTCAAACACATTGCTAATTCCGAATATTTGCTTCGAACCAGAGATTGCTTTAATTAAAAGCAAATTAGCAAAATTGGGAGTGAAAGTGGTTGTTTTAGAAACAAATCACACAGCTCTTGGTAATAATATTTTGTTAAACGACTCTGTTGCCATTGTTAGTAATGTTTTTGGGAAAAAAGAAGTAGAAGCCATTCAAAGTGCTCTTGGTATAAAAGTAGTACAAATGAGCTTAGCAGGAACTCCTGTACCTGGTTCAGTTGGAGTAATATCTAATAAAGGGGGAATATTTAGTCCAAATTTATCTAGCAAAGAAATTGAAACTTTAGAGGCATTGCTAGGATTTGAAATTGGTTTAGGAACTGTTAACTTAGGTAACCCTTTCATAGCAACAGGCCTATTTGCAAATTCTTTTGGATTTGTAATTGGTTCTGCAAGCTCAGGTTATGAAATATCTAGAGTTGATGAAAGTCTCGGGCTGTTAAAGCCAAAATTTTTAAAACCCAAATTAGAAGAATAGCCATGGCAGGAAAAGTAGATCAAAAAGATTTGCAAAAAAAGTACTTGACGCTTCAACTTTTATCTTCGCAAATAAAGCAAGTTGAAGAGCAAATAAATTTTGTAGAGGGTCAAATAGCTGAACTTACAGTTGCCAGAGATGCAATTAGTAGCTTAGGAAATGTTAGTGGAAAAGCCAAAAGCTTTGCACCTGTTAGTAGAGGTATTTTCGTAGAAGCAGAAGTCTCCAGCCCGAAAGAGCTATTGGTGAATGTTGGCGCAAATATTTTTGTTAGAAAAAGTATTGAAGAAACAAAAAAGCTTATTTCGTCACAATTAGAACAGCTTGATAAAATTACTTCTGAATTAAATGATAACTTGATTGCTTTGAGCGAACAAGCTCAAAAATTGGAACTAGAGCTATCGAGCTTAGCCTAAAATGTTTGACTTTCTAAAAAAAGCATTTAAGAAATTTACAGAACAGCTATCTGGAGAAAAAGAAGAAAAAGAGGAAAAAGTTGAAAAAAAGCCAGAGATTGCCGAAGAGTTCAAAAAAGAGAAAGTCGAGACAGAGGAAAAAAAGAAAAAAGAGGAAAAGAAAGAGGGTCTTTTAGAAAAGGCAGCAAAACTAATAACTGAAACGAAGTTAAGCGAAGAGCAGTTCAATAAATTTTTTTCTGTTTTGGAAATTGAGTTAATTCAAAATAATGTTGCATTTCCAATAATAAGAGAGCTTAGGGAGAACTTAGAGCACGATTTGCTCGGCAAAAGTTTGCCAAAAGCCAAGTTAGAGGAGAAAATAAGACAAATACTTAAACAAACAGTATTTGATATTTTGTCGAAACCGAAACAGGTTGATTTGGTGGATTTGGCGAAAAAGAAAAAAGAGTCTGGCTCAGCATTGGTTTTGCTAATTTTGGGCGTAAATGGACATGGCAAGACTTTAACAATTGCAAAGTTAGCAAATCTATTTATCAAGAGCAATTTAAGACCTGTTTTAGCCGCAGCGGACACATTTAGAGCTGCAGCCATAGAACAATTAGCAGAGCATGCAAATAGGCTAAATGTTAGATTAATTGCACATAAGTATGGTGCAGATCCTGCCGCTGTAGCCTTCGATGCAATTAAAGCAAAAGAAAAAGATGTTGTTTTGATAGATACTGCCGGCAGGCAAACGTTAGATGCCAATTTGATGGCTGAGTTAGCCAAAGTTAAAAAAGTAGCAAAGCCAGATTTGACAATACTTGTTGGAGAAGCAATCGCAGGTTCGGATTTAGTAGCACAGGCAAAGCTGTTTAATGAAAAAATCGGGATAGATGGGATAATACTCACAAAAGTAGATGTTGACGATAAGGGAGGCGCACTACTCTCTGTGGTGCAGGCTACTGGGAAACCAATTTTATTTTTAGGAAATGGTCAAGGCTATTCAGATTTAATACCTTTCGATGCAGAAGAAATTACAAATAAAATTTTTGGTAGCTCATCTTAAACTTTTTAAAGAGCCGTTCTTTTAACTTAGTATGCTAGATAGCTTCGGGGAAGCTTTAAAGGATAGTTTGAGGAAATTGTTAAAAATTTCCCTAATTGATAAAAAAGTTTTAGATAGTTTTTTATCTGACATAAGGCTTGCGCTGCTTTCAGGCGATGTTGACATTGAGCTTGTAAATTCTATTATTTCTAAAATAAGGTCCAGAGCAGAAAATGAAAAGCCAAAACCAGGCTTAACACAACGCGAACATTTGATAAACGTCGTTTATGAGGAATTAGTTGCTTTGTTAGGTGCTGAGCGTGGGAAAATCGAGCTCAGTGGCAAACCTACAAAAATTTTGTTGGCAGGTCTTTTTGGTAGTGGTAAAACAACTTCTGCAGCAAAACTTGCAAAGTTGTTTAAAAAACAAGGTCTGAAAGTATGTTTGGTGCAAACAGACACTTGGAGACCAGCTGCTTATGAGCAGTTAAAACAATTAGCTGAGAAAATCTCAGTTCCTTTTTATGGAATAAAAGAAAGCAAAGATCCGTTAGAAATTGTTAGAAAATTTTCACAAGACTACAATAGATTTAATGTTGTTATATTTGATACTGCTGGCAGACACGCGCTCGACAAGGATTTGATAGCAGAACTAAAAGCGCTAGATGCCGAACTAAAGCCACAAGAAAAGCTATTGGTTTTAAGTGCGGATATTGGTCAAGCAGCGAAAGCACAAGCTGCGGCATTTCAAAGTGCTATCGGTATTACTGGTGTAATTGTAACTAAGCTAGATGGTAGTGCAAAGGGAGGCGGAGCACTTTCGGCTTGCTCTGCCACGAATGCCAAAGTCAAATTTATAGGACTTGGGGAACACATAGATGACTTTGAAGCTTACGAGCCTAAACAATTTGTCTCGAGGCTTTTAGGCCTTGGCGATTTGCAAACTCTGCTCGAAAAAGCTCAAGCAGCAATTAAAAAGGAAGAAGCAGAAGCGCTGGCGAAAAAAATGCTTAAGGCAGAATTTACTTTCGACGACTTGCTTAAACAAATAGAAGCGATGCAAAAAATGGGCCCGCTGAAGCAAATTTTGTCTTTAATGCCTGGCCTTGGAATGGCTAAGATACCATCCGAGCTTTTGCAAACTCAAGAATCAAAAATTAAATCTTGGCGAGTAATTATTCAATCCATGACAAAAGAAGAGCGAAACAATCCTGAAATTATTGATGCTAAACGAATTACCAGGATTGCAAAAGGTTCTGGAAAACCAGAATCGGAAGTTCGAGAACTTCTAAAGTATTATGCACAAATGCGCAAGCTACTAAAGAGCGTAGGTAGTGAAAAACAACTTGCCAAGCTATTTAAGGGCAAGTTTGTTGGTTAGCGATAAAGTTAAAAATGCTTTTTAGCAATTTAAGCCATGGTTAAAAGAGCAGGCTCTTTTAGGAGCAGAACGAGAAAAAAATTAAGGAAAACTCCAAGATCGCGAGGCAAGATCAAAGTAACTTCACAATTACAAACTTTTGAACCTGGTGAGCGCGTTGCTATTCACATAGAACCTGCAATTCCAAGTGGAATGCCGCACCCACGATTTAAAGGCAGATTTGGGGTTGTGCTAGAAAAAGTAGGCAATAGTTACAAAGTAGAAGTCTCGGATAAAAACGCGAAAAAAATATTGGTCGTTGGAGGAGTACACTTAGCTAAGGTAAAATGAGCTCAATAGAATTCATAAATAAAGCACCAATAGCAATACCAACAGCAATATCTTTGCTAAAAGACCTCAAAAAAGAAGAGCGAAGCGATTTCCAAAATAAAATGTTTGATTATTTAAAGAAAACGGCAAAGCTGTCCGAGGAAAGCTGCAAAAAACTAATTGAAGAGCTTCTTAGCCAAGGTATCCCAGGTTTCACAGAAGAGCATGCCGTAATGTTGGCGAATATATTGCCGAGAAATTTAGATGAGGTAAAGGCAGTTTTATCCGAAAAAATAAATTTGAGTTCGGAAAACCTTAAAAAGATCGAAGAGGTATTAAATAAATATATTAAAAATGAGGGCTAACCATGATACAAAGAAGAGCAAAAGAAGAATATGTAGTAGTATTGGAATACCTAAAGCATGGTTATGCCGAAGACCTTCGACCAGCGCATAAAAAAGAACCGATAGCACAAGTTCTAGGTAAATCTTTTTTTACACTTCTTGAAATTGTGCCATCTGTGGACTTGAAGCCGTACGATGAAGTTTATATTGGTGAAGGTAAGCGAGATAAAGTGCTTTACATAAAAGGCATACTTCCTTTTGATAAGCTAACACAAACAGCTCGAACAGAGCTACCTTTCGTAATTCAAAAAATAGTTTTGGAAAATGAGCAAAAGTTCGTACAATTTTTTAATACGGCCGGACCAATAAGTTTAAGATCACACCAATTTGAGCTTTTGCCGGGTGTTGGAAAAAAGCACACGCAAGCACTTTTGGAGGAAAGACAAAAAGAGCCGTTTAAGTCTTTTGAAGATATTAAAAAAAGAGTGCCTTCTGTAGATCCTTTGAAGGTAATTGTCGACAGAGTAATTGCCGAATTAAGCGGTGCAGACAGGCATCGCTTGTTTACTGCGTGAAATGTACATTGTCATAGACACTAATGCGATTTTATATGCGGCTAAGGCAAAGCTAGATATTTTCGAGGAGCTTAAAGGAAATAAGTTGGTTATACCTAGCTGTGTTTTGGGCGAACTAAAACTTTTAGAAAAAAATGCTAAAAAAGAAGTTGACCGTAAAGCAGCATCTTTATCTTTATTGATTTTACGAAAAAAAGCCTTTCTTAGCCCGAACTTGAGCCCACCTGCAGACAATGCTATTTTAGACTGGGCAAAAGAAAAAGGCGCAGCGATTTTAACAAATGATGCAGAGCTTAAAAGCCGAGCTAAAGCTTTGGGTATAAAAGTGCTTTGGATTAAAGAAAAGAGAATTTGTGAGTAGCGATATATTTTTAAATCTCACAGTTCGCTTTTATGTTATGTATTATAAGTCAGAAGTAAGGGCCGTCGTGCGTGTACCGCCAAAGCTTTTTGGCGAAAAATTAGAAAAAGCAGTAAGCCAACAGCTAAAAGAGGAATACGAAGGCCAAGTACTTGACCAACTTGGCAGAGTAATCCGAATTTTAGATATTTCGAAAATTGATGAAGGTATTATAATACCCGGAGATGGTGCAGCGTATCATAGAACGGACTTTACTGTTTTACACTACAACCCAGAACTCGGAGAACTCGTTGAGGGCGAGATAAAAGACATTGCTAAATTTGGAGCTTTTGTTGATTTTGGACCATTTGAAGGAATGGTGCATATAAGTCAAACAATGGATGATTTTGTTTCTTTTTCGAAATCAGGAACACTATCTGGCAAGAAAACAGGAAGGACTTTAAAAGTTGGAGATAAAGTTAGAGCACGCATAATTGCGATTTCTTATAAAGATCCAAAAAATCCTAAAATAGGTCTCACAATGCGCCAGCCATTCTTAGGAAAACTTGAGTGGTTAGAAACAGAAATCAAAGGCGAAAAACCAAAAGCTAAAAAAGCTGAGAAAGCTGAAAAAAAGTAAAATGGTAAAACAGGCATGTAAGGTATGTAGAAAATTAGTAACTGGGGATAAATGTCCAGCTCACCCAGATTCGAAGTTAATTGGAAATTGGAAAGGCAGAATAATTGTTCTGGATGCTAACGGATCTGAGCTAGCGAAAGCTCTAAATATAAATGAAAACGGAGAATATGCTCTAAGGGTTTAAAATGGAAATAGAAATAGTACGAAGTGTTGAAAATCCACTTTTCAACAGAACCGAAATAGAAGCGAAAATAAAACACCCGAATGAACCTACACCTAAAAGAGCAGAAGTACGTGCAGCTCTTGCTAAAGCACTAAGTGCAAACCAAGAAAACTTAATAATTCATAGCGTAAAATCACAATTTGGATTCCAAGCTACTTGCACAGCAAGGCTTTATGTTAGCAAAGAAGATTTGTTGAAATTTGAACCGAAATATTTAATTGCTAGAGAAAGCGGACAAAAACTACATAAGACAAAAGAGGGAGGAAAGTAAATGCCAAAGCACAAACACAAACCCGGACCTTCAACTTTGAAATCTAAGAAGTATGTGATTGAAGAAGGCAAACTTAAGAGAATCGGCAGAATTTGCCCGAAGTGTGGTCCAGGCGTTTTTATGGCAGAACATAAAAATAGAGCAAGTTGTGGCCGATGCGGCTACATGGAAATCAAAGCCGAAAAGGCGTAGAAATGCTTTGCTTGGGGTTTGAGTGCACAGCGCATACTTTTGGCTGTGCAATAGTTAGCGAAAAAGGAGAGATTTTATCGAATGTTAAATCAATGTATGTTTCTGAAAAAGGAGGTATTAGACCTCTAAAGGCAGCAGAACACCACATCGCCGCTTTTCCAGATGTTTTAGAGCGTGCTTTAGAACAAGCAAAGGTGAGTTTGAGAGATGTTGGCTTAATTGCAGTTTCAAGCGGGCCAGGACTTGGGCAATGTCTTAGAATTGGCGCAGTTGGTGCGCGAATGTTGGCACAAAAATTAAACGTGCCTTTGGTCCCTGTTAATCACTGCATAGCACATGTTGAAATTGGAAAGCTTTGGTCTGGTTTTAAAGATCCCATAACTTTGTACGTCTCCGGCGCGAATACTCAAATTTTAGCATTTGCAGCTGGAAAGTACAGAATTTTTGGAGAAACGCTAGACATTGGCTGTGGCAATTTTTTAGATAGCTTTGGCAGAGCTTTAGGAATCGGCTTTCCAGCAGGTCCTAAAATTGAAGAGCTAGCAAAGAAAGGGCAAAAATACATCGAGCTGCCTTACACTATCAAAGGAATGGATTTTGCATTTTCAGGTATTTTAACAAAATTAGAACAGCTTATTGGCAAAGAAAGCACTGAAGATCTTTGCTATTCTGCACAAGAAACAATTTTCGCAATTTTAACAGAGGCTACGGAGCGAGCAATAGCACACATTGATAAAAATGAAATTTTGCTAACTGGTGGCGTGGCCTCAAATAAAAGGCTTTCTGAAATGGTAAAAACAATGTGTTTTGAACGTGGCGTAAAGTTTTCCACTTTGCCAAGGGAACTTGCTACAGATAATGCCGCCATGATTGCTTGGACAGGTTTGTTACAACACCTCTCTGGAGCACGCTATGGCCTGCTCGATACAAAAATAAAGCCCTATTGGAGAACTGAACAAGTGGATGTTACTTGGATTAAATGAGTGAAATGAAGAAAGCCAAAATTAAATTTCCTAATGGAGAGCTTTTAGAAGTAGAAGTTGCAGATAACTGCTTTTCTAGGGCTTTTGGGCTAAGTGGGTGTAGAGAAAAAAAGGCTTTGTTATTCGTTTTTCCATTTCAAAGCTTTTGGTCTTTTTGGATGCCAAGAATGCACTACTCTCTAAAGTTAATTTTCATGAAATCGGATGGCAAAATAGTTGACATTCAAAGTGCAATTCCCATGGGCTTTAGCCCAAAAACTTGGAAAATTTATACTCCAAAAGAGGTCTGCAAATATGTGCTAGAAAGCCCATTCGAGCACGATGTTAAAGTTGGAGATCATTTGAAGCTTTCTTTTTGAAGTCAAAGCTCAACAACACAATCCTTTAGCGGCTTATCGAAGCGGAGTCTAATGAAAGAAGGTGCTCGCAAGCGCAGGCTTTTTGTGTATTCTAGGAATTTGACTTCGACTACATATTTCGGAGATACCCAAAAAATTTTCTTTTTGAGTTTTAGATCTGGGAAAATAGGCTTTTTGGTTTTGGCTTTTTCTAGAATTTTATATAAGCTGCTTAGCTGTGCTTCATCTAGCCCAGTGCCAACTTCTCCGACATGAATTAACTTGTTTTCATAGTACTGGCCTAGAATTAAGGAAGCAATTGGTTTTCGATTTGTGGTATATCCACAAATGACGCAATCAGCAGTTTTGATGTTTTTAATTTTGAGCCATTCTTTAGATCTTTTTCCAATCTCATACCTTGAGCTTTCTTTTTTTGCCACAAGCCCTTCCAAATTTTTCTTTTTAACTTCCTGCCACAAAGCCAAACCATTTTTTGTAAAGAGAACTTCTCGAATATGTTTCAAACTTTTTGCCTCTGACAGAACTTTGCTCAAGATCTTTTTTCTAGAAATAAGTTTAAGTTTGGTGCAATCTTGCTTGCCAAACATCAAAATGTCAAAAACATAAAAAGTTGCTGGAATTTGGCGAGAAAGAAGAGCTATTTTAAACGAGTTTTCTACTTGATCTCTACTTTGTAACAAATTAAAATCCGGAATGCCTTTTTTATTTAAAACAACAATTTCACCATCTAAAATTAAATTTCCCTTTAATTTTTGTGCATCAGCAACTATTTCTGGAAACCTGTTTTGGAACCAATTTCCACGCCTATTTAGCATTTTAATTTTATTCCCAATTTTATACAAAAGACACCTCGTTCCATCTAGCTTTGGTTCAAAAATAAAATCTTGCTTTAAAGCACTAAAATTTCCCAAACTTGCAAGCATTGGTGATAGTTTTTTGTCGTAGATGGCCATTAGCTATTTGTTTTTAATTCGTCGAAAATACTCTTTAAAACTCTATCAAAATTTATTTTTGTTATGTAAAATAATTTGACATCTTTTCTGGATTTTATTTTCTCTATGAACGGGTCTTTTGACTTAAAGGAAATTGTTGCAAGAACTTTTTTACAATCTAGGGCTTGCTCTACCAACATTTTAAACTTTTCAGAACGAATTTCCATCATACCAATTTCATCGATTACAACTATGTCGGAATTTAATAGCGCCCACTCTAGCGCAGGTATAGCTATTTTTTCAAATACTTCTGTATCTACGCCATATTTTGAAACTACTGCAGGCTTAATTTCTACAGAAGCGAAAATTCCTTCTTTTTCCGTATGCAAATCCACAACTTTAAATCCCCATCTTTCGCCATCTTTTCTAATTTCTGGGGTAACTATTCCGCCGAAATTTTTTCCTTTTATGACAGCTCTTATTAATGTGGATTTACCACATGCAGGTGGGCCAGTAATTAAGATATTTTTTTTCATTTTTGCCTCTTGAGTTTTGTGCTCAAAGCCAAACTTTGTGAAAGTGCGGCCATTAAGTCCTTTGTTGGAGTTATGGCTGGTAGTTTAATTTCTTTTTGGATTAGCTTTTTCAAAAGCTCCTTTCTTTCAGATTTAAAAGAAGAAAGCTCGAAAGGCTTCTTTAAACCTAAAAGAAGCTTATTTGCTAGCTGAAGTTCTTGTGTGCTGATTTTTGGCAAGCTGGCCAGCTCTTCAAATTCTAGTTTTCTTATTTCTTCGGAGTAAAAAAGAGTTGTTAGTAAAAGTGCACTTTGGTAATTTCTAATTATAACTAAATAATCTTTGTCTCTTAAGAAAACTTTTCCTATCGCAAGTAAATTATTTGTGGCGAGGCTCTCTTTTAGAATTGTATATGCTTTTTCTCCACCTTTTTCCGGAAGCAAGTAATAATTTTTATCAAAATAAATAGGATCTATTTCTGAAAAATCTGCAAATTGTAGTAGCTCGATAATTTTAGCTTCTTTGATCGGCAATTTGAGCTCGCTTTTTTCAAGAAATAAATATTTATTTGGTGCCAGTTCCAAGCCCCTTATTACATCAGTCCACGGAACAAAATGCTCGCCTTTTGGACAATAACGTTCGTATTTAATTTTCTGTTTATGCTTTTTACAAAAGAGATGAAAAGTAAATGGTTTCGGTTCTGCAGTACTAATCAACTTTACTGGAACTGTAACTAAACCAAATGATATGTAACCTTTCCAAATAGCTTTTGGCATTTTATAGTACGCTCTTTAGCTTTGCTACTGCGGCACCAACCATGCTTTTAGTTAAACTAGGGTAAAACCAAAGCCCTAGGACTAATAAAAGCAAAATAACCAAAACTAAAACAAGAAGCGCGTTTCCATTCGCAAAAGCTCTTTTAGATTTTCTTCTTTTTAGAGTCGGCTTGATTCGTTGTACTTGCACACGTCTCGTTGTTTTGCTAATTTCCTTATCTTTAAGTTTTTCTTTGTAGCTTTGCAGTTGTTGATTTAGAGCTTTTAGAGCCCAACTAACAGCAGTATTCAAATCGAAATGTGCATACTCTGCTGTAAATAGTTTTGAAGGAAGAGCTAGTTTGACGTGAACAGAATACTTTTGTTTCTTTAACTCTTTTTTCTCATATCTTTTTATATGTATTTGGAAATAACGCACATTTTGTCTTATGTATAGCCTTTGAGCCCTTTCGTAAAATTCTGCAACTTGTTCTCGCACAGAATCAAAAAGTTGGCCTGGGAGATCCTCACAACCAATGAATTGTATCGGCCAAAAGCTCACTGGGCTAACGTTTTCAATTATGGCTTTTAGCAAATCTCTAGTTGTTATGATGCCTACCGGCTTCTTATTTTCTTCGACTATTAAATCTGAGACTTTGTGTTCGTAGCATTCTTTTAAAACAGAACTTAAATCGTCATTTGGTTTTATAGTAAAAAGGGGTATCGAAGCGAAATCTCCAACAGGCGAGTCTAGCAAGAAAACATTATCTGATATGTACGATCTGTGGTCTTGTGTTTTGTTCTTTAAGCCTTGCATTTTGGTTTGTTTTTTCGGATAAATGTGTTTGTAAAGATCTGTTAGAGAAAATACCGAGATTAGCTTGCCATTCTTATCTATGATTGGTACGTGTGAAATTTTTTTCTCTTTTAAAATGTTTATTACATTTCCGAGCCTTGCATTGTAATCGAAAACAATTGGGTCCTTAGTGGCAATGTCGATACTTTTTATTTTCGAAATGCCTGGCAGTGAAATGAATGCCGGGAGCAAGTCGCGTGCTCGAACAACGCCAATTATTTTGCCTTTTTCTTCTACTGGAAGGAGACAAGGATAGTATTGATACATTAGTCTAACCGCATCTAACAGGCTCGTTTCTGGTGTAACGGTAGGTGGAAAACTTGCAAAACTCTTTGCTTTTGCTTCTGGGCTTAACTTTGCTTTTATTAGTAAAACTCTGTCTAATAGACCTCTAAAAGCCTTTTTTTGTTTTTGATCAAATACTAATCCGTACCGCTCATCAGCTTCGGCTAGCTTTGCAAGGGCTTGAGTTATCGGCATCTCCGCATCAATTTTGACAAAATTTTTTTGCATAACTTCTCTAACCGTGGCCATGTAATATCTCAAAACATTCAAATATAAATTATTTTTGGTAGCCCTTAGGAAAGACAAAAGCTAGGGGGAAACTTTTGTTTAAATCTTTCCCCCTTCAGGGGTAAAGCTTAAGAAACGTTTAAATAACTTCTAACCAATTGATCGAGCTTCAGATAATCACGTATGTTGTTATGCATTGCCTCTTGCCGCTACGGGACTCAGAATTTGATATTTATTTGTTTTGACTTACTTTTCTTTCTTCGGAGAACCCCTTCCAGAATTATTGTTTTAACTCCGAGCTTTTTATAGTCGTCTACATGTTCTTGTATTTCAGAACGAGACATTTTACCAACATCTAACAAAATAACTGCAACTTCACTATAAACTTTTTTATAGCTATGAGCTTGCCCGAATAAATCTCTCAATTTTCCTTTACCATCCGCAATTTTTAGCTCTATTGCGTATTGGTTATCAATTACAATATCAACTTTTCCTTTAGGCGTTTCAACTTGTCGTTTGATTCTTTCAGGATATTTTATTTTTAAAAATTGTGTTAATTGTTTTTCAAAATCGTTTTCGTCTCTAACATCTTCAGGTTCAAACCCATTTTCAATAGATTCTAAAATAGAATCAAATTCACTTTGCCTTTTAACTTCAATTGTAGTAATATTTTTTTCTTGTTTTTCAGATTCGTATGTTTCTTGAGAAATTGGTTCGCTTATTTTTCTCTCTTCTTTTAAAATATCCCAAATCTTAATTCTATGTTTATCAGAAAAATTCTTAATTTGATCAAGTGTTAGTCTATCCATAACACGATTAATAAAATGCTCTCTTGTTATAGTTCTCCTATATCGTTCTCCGGTAATTGGATTTTCTTCGTAAGGAAGAGGCTCTCCTATGCCGTAATCTTTACAAATTCTTTTCAAATCAGTCATTTCAAATCTGTCTAGGATCTTTCGTTTAGTTTGTGCGATTTCTTGCCTTCTTTTAATCTCTTCAGAAATATTTTTACCTGCTTCTTTTAACGATTCGCCTATCTTCTTCAAAAAATCCATTTTTACAAATTAAAAATTATTCTTTAAAAGTTTTACTATTTCGGGCTGGCCACGGCGAACTTTCTCGCTTCGCTTCGAACCCCTACCTATCGTTCCTACCCAATTTTTCTCTTTCGGTAAGACAATCAAAGAATATCTAAGAGGATTGGAAATCGGTTCTGCTGATGAAATAATAAAACTTTTTTCTCCTGATGCAATTGTTCACTCTCCTCTCTACGGAGATGTCAAAGCCAAAAAGTTTTATCAAGAGCTGTTTAAAGATACTTCAAAATCCAAAATTACTTTGATGAATATTTTTGTTAGCCAAAATAATCCTCAAATTGCCGCAGGACATTTTCGTTACGATTGGATTTTGAAAGATGGAACGTCGACTTCTTTTGAGTGTGTTGATATATTTCGATTTGATGAAAATGGCAAGATCAAAGAATTGACAATAATTTACGATACTTCTAAAATCAGAACTTCTTTTGAAGAAATGAAAAAGTAATGTTGCCTCGCAACTCCGCATTCCTCACTTCATTGCGGCCGAACTCTTCATTGAGGTGTTACTTGGCGAGGTTTTCGGAAAATGATAGGAGCCATTTCCAAAGAGGTATAAAAGTTATTTTTTTATCGTTGTGTATTTCTGCGTTTTCATAGCTCCAAGTAATGACCTCTAAACTTTTTGGCTTTAGTTCTTTGGCAGCAGCAAGTAAATTTGCAACTTCTCGTTCTCGAACATCTCCTTTAGACTCCACATAGCTTACTTGTATCAATTTTAAGATTAAACGTCCTTTCTTCAGCACAAAATCAACCTCGTGTTGTTGATGATCCTTCCAATAAAATATCTCGAGCATAGGATTTAGGTTTTGTAGCCTTTTTAGCTGGAGAAATACCGCATTTTCCATTAATTTTGACTTATCTTCTTTCTGTCGATATACAAGTCCAGTATCACACAAGTAAACTTTTTTGGGTGAGAGCCTTTGTTCTTTTAATTTTGGTGACCATTTCTCCAATAGAAATATTGTCATAGAATCTTCTACTAGTGAAAGATAACTATAAAGAGTCTTTTTACTGATTTTGATATTTTTTGATTTAAGTACGTTGAAGAGCGCATTCACACTAAACTCCTTTGTAAAGCTACTCATTAATTGGTCTATTAGTAGTTTTGCAAAGAACGGAGATTTTATTTTGTATCTTTCGATAATATCTTTGTAGATAATCAAGTCTTTGTAACTATCTAAAATTTTCATTTTCTCGTTGACATCTTCAGTTTTAACGACTTCGGGGTAGCCGCCCCATTCAAGCCACGTGTTGAGATAACTTCTAAGTTTCGCTGCTTCCGAAGAGCTTATGAGTCTGGGTATTTGGGCGCCTTGAGCAGCGAGAAATTCTTTAAAGCTGTACGGAAGTAAAAGGTGTGTAATTGCTCTACCTCGCAATTGGGTGGCAACCTCTTTGGCGAGGAGTTTGGAAGAGGATCCTGTAATGACAATTTTAAATTCTTTCTTATCAAGAAGCGTTCGAACCCCTCTCTCCCAACCGCCAATATTTTGCGGCTCATCGAGAAAAATCCATTCCGGCCTTTCTCCAACAAGCTCTGTATGTAAATTTACAACATCAAGAAAATCTTCAAATGTAAGGTTTATTAGCCGCGTATCTTCAAAATTTAAATAAAGGACTTTTGTTCTAGGTAGTGCTTTAATAATTTGATAAAAGTAATAAGTTTTGCCTGCTCTACGTGGGCCAATTATTGTACAAGCAAGGCTTTCCCTTGGTTTTATGACTAGCTCTCTTGGTATAATTTGCGGGAGCTCACTTTTTTGGAAATCGATAATATAGTCTCGAATTTTTGTATTTACCATGTATATTTAAGGGGGAAACTTTTATTTAAATCTTTCCCCCTTCAGGGGTAAAGCCTAGATAAGTAATTGAAATATCGATGATTTATAAATATATCAGTATTTAAAATATAGTTTTTTTCTTAATGAAAAAAATGTACAACTATTTAAATGAAGCCGGAACCGGTGCTCGAGGACGGGCTTGCGTTTAAAATCCCGTGCTTGAAGAACAGGGGCAATAAACTTAGTGGCGTAAATTGGCACCAGTTTATGAAGAACTAGAGAAAGAGCTAAAGAAATCTGATTTATGTGCATTGATAATAGAAAACTTTAAAAGGCATATTTTTATTTTTGAGATATTACCGCTTCGGCGGGAGTCTGAAATGGTGGACGAAAAAGAGCTTTTGGGAGCTATAGAAAAGGCCCGCGAAGGCCAAAAAAGAAAATTTACTCAAACTGTTGAGCTAGTCATTAACTTAAAAGATGTTGATGTTAAGCAAGAAGAAAACAAAATTGAAGAGCTTGTAAAATTGCCAAATGGACGTGGCAAGAAGGCAAAAGTTTGTGCTTTAGTTGGGCCAGAGTTATTCGAGCCCGCAAAAGCAGTTTGTGATTTAGTTATTTTAGCAGACAATTTCCAAAAAGTTAGTGAGCGAGAAATCAAAACTCTGGCTAAAAAATACGATTTTTTCATAGCGCAAGCTAACATCATGCCGCTTGTAGCGAAAGTATTTGGTAGGGCGCTGTCTCCCAGGTCTAAAATGCCAAGCCCAAAACTTGGCTTAATAGTCCCACCAAAAGCAAATATAAAGCCCCTAGTGGAGGATCTTAAACAATCTGTAAAATTGATTTGTAAAAAAGCGCCAGTAATTCAAACACTTGTTGGTATCGAGACGATGAAAAATGAAGATTTAGCAAAAAACATTTTAGCAATACTAGATAAAGTTAAAAGCAAGTTACCAAACAAAGAGCATAACATTAAAAATATTTTAGTTAAGCTGACTATGGGAAAGCCAGTGAGCGTGAAGCCATGACAAAGAAAATTTCCAAAAGTTTAGAAGCAAAAAAAGCAAAAGTAAAAGAGCTGCAAAAGCTCTTGCTTAGCCATAAATGCATTGGCGTGTTGAGCTTGGCAAATATTCCAGCAAAGCAATTAAAAGGAACTAGAGCAAAAGTTTCTGAAAAAATCAAATTTTATTTCGCGCGAAAATCCGTTTTATTACATGCTATTGACGAAGCAAAAAGAGAAGACTTAACAAAGCTTAAGCAATACATTGAAGGTAATAACTGTGCACTAATACTCTCTAATGAAGGAGCTTTCGAAACATTCAGAATTTTAAAGAAAAACAAAGAGGCGACATTTATTAAACCTGAACAAGTAGCCCCTTTTGATATAACAATTCCCGCAGGCCCAACCCCATTTGCGCCGGGTCCAATTACTTCTGAGTTTGCACAGCTAGGTATAAAGACAAAAGTAGAGGGTGGAAAAATTGCTATTCGAGAACCTGCAGTGGTAGTAAAGGCAGGCCAGAAAGCAAGTCCGCTAGCAGCCAGCATGTTAGCGAGACTTGGAGTAAAGCCAATAGAAATTGCTGTGCTACCAATATGTATTTTGGAAGATGGCCAAATTTATTTAGCAAATATTTTAGATATCGATTTAAGTAAATATACGCAAGATTTAAAAAGCATTATTTTGAACGGAGTAAAGCTGGCGAGCAAAATCGGTTTAGTGTCGCCAGAAAATGCCAAATTCCTGTTAACGCTCGCGATAAGGAGAAGCGTCGCGCTTCAAAACGCGTTGGCGCTAAAAAAGTGAAATGGAAACGATATACGCTGCACTTTTGTTGCACAAGGCTGGAAAGCCAATAACTGAGGACTCGATAGAAGCTGTGCTGACTGCAGCCGGTGTTACGCCGGATAAAGCGCTTATTAAGGCAACAGTAACAGCGCTCAAGGATATTGATATTGAAAAAACAATAAGCGAAGCATTAGTATTGCCAACTGCAGCAGCAGCCGCTGCGCCAGCCGCAAAAGAAGAAAAGAAAGAAGAGAAGAAAGAGGAAAAGAAATCTGAAGAGGAAGCGGCAGCAGGTCTAAGTGCGCTGTTTGGCTAATTCCAGTCTATGGAAAGTAAAGCAGAGATCGATGTAGATAATTTAAAGAAGAAAATAACTGAACTAAGTAACACTCTCAATAAATTAGGAGCAGAACAAGAAAACACACATAAAGAAAAAAAGACAATCGACGCAAGACTTTCTGAACTTATTAGGCAAGCTAAAGAGCTTAAAAAGCAAAAACAGGATTTGGTTTCTGAAATAAAAAGTAAAAAGGAAACAAGGTCGAAGCTTAATCGAGAACTTGCTCAGGCTTTCCGAAGCGCTGTTAAGAAAGATCTAAATATCGATTTGCAAAAAATAAACAAACAAATTGAGGCAATGCAATACGCAATCGAAGTAGAAGGAATTCCTTTCGAAAAAGAAAAACTTTACATGGAGAGAATAAAGCAATTGAAACAAAAAATTGCCGAGGCAGAAGCAATAAATAAAAATAATAAAGAACTACAAGAAAAGAAAGCGCGCGCAGATCAAGTGCATTCTGAAATCCAAAGCCTTGTTTCGAAAAACAATGAAATTTTTGCAGAGCTAACTAAGAAAGCTCAAGAAATTAAAGAGCTAAAAGAGAAAAGAAAACTCTTACAAGAAAAAATTAAGAAAATAAGAAAAGATATGGATGATGTTAATTTAACATTAAGTCAAACTTTGGCAGAGTGGCTTTCGATTTTGGAGAAACAAAAGGAGGAAGCTGCTCCAGAGATTTCAACAAAAGATTTGCTAAAGCAATTCAAAGAAAAGAAGTTGACTAAAGAGGACTTATTCAAATTGCAACGAACCATAGCAAAAAATGGAGATAACTAAAAAAGAACTGGCCAAACAATTTGCAAAAGATTGGGAAAAACATTATGCGCTAAAAGTTTTCAAAGATAGAGGTTTCATTCGAAAACAATGTAAGATTTGTGGAAAACATTTTTGGACGGTAGATAAAGATAGAGATGTTTGTGGTGATAGTACTTGCATGCCTTATTCTTTTATTGGCAAAAAAATTGGTTGGGCACATGATTATGTAGATGCTTGGCGCGAATTCGCTAGATTTTTCCAGAAGCATGGTAGAACAGTTATTCCTCGCTATCCGACGATAGCAAGATGGCGAGATGATACTTGGTTTGTACAAGCTTCAATTTATGATTTTCAACCACATGTTGTTAGTGGAGAAAGCGCGCCGCCAGCAAATCCGTTAGTAGTTGCACAGCCTTGTTTCAGATTCAATGACATCGAAAATATTGGAGTTACCAATAGGCATCTTTCTTCTTTCGTTATGATTGGACAACACAATTTTATTTCCGAGGCGAGACGCGATTGGAAAGATGAAGATGTAGGGCTAGTAATAGATTGCATAAAACATTTCAAAATACCTGAAAAAGAGCTAACTTTTGTAGAATCTGTTTGGATGGGCGGAGGAAATGCAGGACCTGCCTTTGAAGTTTTTGTTGGCGGAATGGAACTGCTAACAGCAGTTTTTATGCAGTACTCTATTGAGGATGGCAAGCTAAAAGAGCTCCCTCTAAAAATAATCGATTTCGGATGGGGGCTTGAGAGGCTAGCATGGCTCCTGAATGGAACTTATACTTCCTATGAAGTAATTTTCGATCCCGTAGACAAAAAATTTGCTAAACAAATAGGTTTCGAACGCGACTTAGAATTTTTAAAAGCGCTTTCAAAAGTCAATTCTAATTTGGACCTTAATGAAACCGAAGATATTGACTTAGCACTAAAAGACGCGGCAGAAAAAATTGGGATTCCTTTGGAAGAGTTTAAGACAAAAATAAAACAGTTGCAAGCCTTTTATTCTATCTTAGATCATAGTAGAACACTATTATTTGCACTTGCCGATGGCGCGCTTCCTTCCAACACAGGAGGCGGTTATAATTTAAGAGTTATTTTGAGACGTGCACTTAGGCTAGCAGAAGAACAAGGCTGGAAAATAGATTTGAAATGGTTAGTGCGAGAACATGCCCAAGCACTTTATGGCAAACCATCCCCAAGAGTTGTTACTGGTCTAAGCAAAGAAGAACTTTTGGAAGCACAACTAATGCCAATGTATCCAGAACTACGTCAAGCCTTACCTGATGTAGAAAAAATCTTAGACGTTGAAATTAAGAAATATTTTGAAAGTAAAAGCAGAACTTCGCAATTGCTTGCGAAAATTTTAGAGAAAAAAGAGCTAAGCAACGAAGAACTAATCCAACTTTATAATAGTCATGGTATTTTCCCAGAAGATGTTGTTTCGGAAGCTGCAAAACTTGGCAAGACTGTTAAAATACCAGCCAATTTCTATTCTCAACTAACAGCTTCGCACGTAGCAGCTCCAAAAAAAGAGTTGCCAACAATCAAACTCAAATTTAAGGCAAAAGGAACAAAGCCGCTTTACTACGAGAATGATAGACTATTTGAGTTCGAAGCCAAAGTTCTCGAGATAGTCGATGACAGATACGTAGTACTTGATAAAACTGCCTTTTATCCAACATCTGGTGGGCAAAGCTGTGATATAGGAACTATAAACGATGTTTGTGCAGTTCTCGATGTTCAAAAGCAAGGTCAGGTTATTATTCACGAAGTTGAACCTGTGAAGTTCAAAGTTGGCGAAATAGTTAAGTGTAAAATTGATGAGACGCGAAGACTTCAACTAATGCGCCATCACACCGCAACACATATCTTAAACGGAATTTGCAGAAGAGAACTCGGAAGCCACATTTGGCAAGCAGGAGCAGAGAAAACAGTAGAAAAAGCCAGATTAGATATAACTCACTATCAAAATCTCACAGATGAAGAGCTTAAGAAAATAGAACTTTTAGCAAACGAAGTTGTGCTTTCAGCAATTCCCGTTAACAAGTTTTTCTTACCCAGACCAGAAGCAGAAAAAAGATATGGGATGCGAATTTATCAAGGTGGTGCAGTACCCGGTGCCGAAATAAGAATTGTTGAAATACCTGGCTTAGATGTAGAAGCATGCGGCGGAATTCATTGCTCGAATACATTAGAAGTTGGTCCAATAAAAATCCTAGGGTCTAAAAAAATTCAAGATGGAATAATAAGGCTCGAATTCGTTGCAGGCAAAAGAGCTATTGAGGAGTTCCAAACCGAGGGCGCCTTACTAAAAGAAGCTACACAAATATTTAATGTCCAGCCAGAACATTTGCCAAAGACTTGTGCGCGATTCTTCAAAGAGTGGAAAGAGCAAAGAAAAGAAATTGAAAAATTAAAGAAGGGCCAAAAATAAAACCAAAAATAAACAATTACTTTTTCTCTTCTTTCTTTGGTGCTGATGTAGGAGCTGTTTGTGGAGCAGTTGCAGCAGTTGCTGTTGCTTGAGCTGCCGCAGCTTCGGCAGCCTCTAATTTAGAAACCTCTTCTGCAATAGCTTTTCTTTCAGCCTTTAATTTCTGTAGCTCTTCTGGTGTTAGCTCTGTTTTCTCTTCTTCTATTATTTTGTCGTATTTTCCCTCTTTAACTTCTTTTATGAGCTCTTTAGGATCTTTCGATTCAACTCTAAGACCAAGAGATTTGCAAGTTCCAAGTAATTCCAAAACTTTTTGTTTTAGACTTTTTCCGCCTATTTTTTCATACTTTAGCTTAGCAACTTTTATTAAATGTTGAATTTTTAGTGCGCCAACAGTTTTCAACCCAGCTGCTCCAGAGCCTTTGCTTAACTCAGCTTCTTTTAGCAAAAGTGCAGAAACTGGAGGTAAGCCAACTTCGATTTCAAAACTTTTAGAATCAGTATCAATAGTTACTTTTACTGGGACATCCATATCAGCCATTTGCGCTGTTTTTGAATTAATTTCCTTTACGACATCGTTTATAGCTATTCCTTTTCCAGCCAAAGCAGGACCTATTGGCGGCCCAGCGCTAGCTTTTCCGCCTTTAACTATCAAATTAAGCACTTCTTTAACCATTTTGACTCTCCTCTTGTTTTCCCTCTTCTTTTGTCTCGCTTTCTGCTTTTGTTAAGACTTTGATCGCATCTAAACCAATAGTGATTGGGATTGGTACTGTAGCTTCAAGAAGCTCTAAAATTACTTGTGCTTTTTGTACATCAACTCTGGTTACTTTTGCTTTTTCGCCTTTTAGCGGACCTTCTATTATTGTAACGATGTCTCCTTTATGTACATCTACTTGCTCTGGCTTAAATTCTATTAAGTGTGCTATTTCAGCCATACTTAGCGGCTTGCTTAGAACTCCTCCGACGTATGGTACTCCAGTCGTAATTTGTTTTATAATATCTGGAGAGACAGCTTCTATTAATATATAACCAGTCATTCCATGTGGCCTAAGTAAGGCGAAAATACCCTTTACTTTTTTAGCTTTGCTAGTTAGGAAATCTAATACTTGTTCCTCACGACCAACCGTTGTTCTAACAACAAATATCGCCATTTTATCTAAGTTTTGTTAATTGGATTACTATGGCTATTATAAAGCCAACAAAACCAATTAACAGCATCCCTAGGCCAGACGCCTTGACAATTGTTTTGAATTCCTCTTTGTCAGGTTTTTTTGCAACTTTTAGCACCCTTCCGTATTCTTGAAACTTTGCTTTTATGTTCGACGCAGATATTTTTGATTTTACCTTGGAGAAAAAGGAAGCCGCACCTATTTTTGGCAAATTTATTTTTAAGGAAGGTAATTTTCGCTCTTTTTGATCTTTTTCTGAAGGCTCTTTTACTTGGGCTTGAGCTTGGGGTTGTGTGTGGTGATGTTGGGCGCTTTCGCTGCTTTGGCTAGGGCTTACATGCTCTTTACTTTGGGCTTCAGCTTGAGAATTTTGGCTTTGGACGTCTTGGGCGTCTTGAAATGCTTGGCTATTTTGACCTTCTTCGCTTTGCCCTAAATTTTGTTCTGGCTTTTCTTCCATTTCTTGAGAAACAAAAGAATAGTTTAAAAGTTTTTTCTATTTTGAATTGTGTGGCTAATCAACGAATTCTATGCCCAATGTGCTTGCCAAATCCTCTTTTCTTTTATTTACAAAAGACTTTTGTGGTCCGAATATTTGCGAGCTTTTAACACCAGTTATAACTAGCATCGCTCTAATTGAATTTTGTAGCTCAGGAGTTATTTGCGCACCCCAAATAACAGTTGCCTTTTCGTCTAATTTGCTGCTTACTGCCTCAACTACTTTTTTAGCCTCTGTTAGCGTCATGCTAGGCCCGCCACAGACGTTTATTAAAGCCCCTGTAGCACCGGAGATTTCGACGTCCAGTAACGGGTTTTTAATAGCCTTTTCAACAGCTTCTACAGCCCTATTTTCAGTATCAGATTCGCCAACACCAATCATAGCTATTCCACCACTGGACATTATTGTCTTGACATCTGCAAAATCTAAGTTAATTAAGCCAGGCTTTGTTATGAGCTCAGTTATTCCTTTTACAGCATTTGTTAGAATTTCATCAGCAACTTTAAATGCGGTATGTAACGGAAGGTCTGGTGCTAACTCAAGTAATTTATCATTTGGTATTACAATTAAAGTATCTGCAAAATCTTCTAGTTTTTCTAAGCCATGAAGTGCATTTTCAAATCTTTTGTGCTGTTCCATTGTAAATGGGAGTGTAACGATCGCCACAGTCAAAATTCCTAATTTTTTAGAAATTTCTGCGACAACTGGGGCAGCTCCTGTTCCAGTACCTCCTCCTAGCCCGCAAGTTATAAAGACCATATGAGCATCTCTAAGCGCTTCTTTTATTTCAGATTCAGATTCTTTTGCCGCCTCTTCGCCGACTTTCGGGTCGCTGCCAGCTCCTAGTCCGCCAGTTAGCTCTTTACCAATAAGTATCTTTTTATCAGCAATTGTAGCCAAAAGGTCTTGGGCATCTGTGTTAACAGCAATTGTTTCAGCTCCGACAATTCCGATTTCAGCTATTCTGTTTAAAGTATTATTTCCAGCTCCCCCGACACCGACAACTTTTATTCTAGCCTTTTTTGAAGAAAGTAGTTTTTCAAGCTCTTCATCAATAGGGGATGGAGTACGTTCACGTTTAACTGTTTGTGGAATATAAGCCATGTCACCTCACCACTGCCAAATAACAATTTCTAAGTATTTTTAAGTTTTTGTTTTGAAAATAAAACAACTCAAGTTTAAGCCTTTTCTTCGCTCTTTTTGCCTTTTTTAGTTTTCTCAGGACTTTCCTCTTTTTTAAGTGCTATTTCCTTATTTTCTAATTCCTTAATGTGTGCTTTTAGAGAGTTTATTTTGAGTTCTTCTAGCTTTTTTGGCAAATTTCCTTTGGTTGTAATCGTAACTTTGTTTTCTTCAAGCTCTATGTTTTGCGCCTCTGGCATTAGTGCTTTAATTTTTTCTTTCAAGTCTTCGACTTTTCTTTTTATCTCTATTTTGAATTTTAGAACTTTACCAGCCAATGGGTGATTAAAGTCTACAAGCACTCTTCCGCCGTTGACACTTCGCACGGTTGCTAAAAGACCATCAACATTTACTTGTAAGCCAGGAATTGGATTTATGTTATTTTGAGCAAATTTTGCCAAAGGGACTAATTGTATTAGCCTAGTATCTCTTACGCCATATGCCTGTTCTGGTTTGAGTTCGAGTTCTAGTTTTTGGCCAACTTCTTTCCCCTCTAGCGCACTTTCAAGTCCAGGCAATAGCTGGCCTGCCCCAATACAAATTACAAGGCTTTTCTCTTCTATGAAAGATTGCTCTGTTTGTGCGATTGTTCCTGTGAGCTCAAGTTCTACGAAATCTCCTTTTGCTAGCATGCTTTTTATTTCGAAAGCATCTTTTTAAAGTTTATTTAAGTTTTAAATTCCCTTTAGCAATTTAAGCAATGTTTCCCCATCGCTGCCTTGTGTAGGAATTAAGTTAAATATGGCTGAAAGAGCGGATATCGTCGCTATAATTAAGAGTGCCAACCTCGTCAGCCTTTTCCTTTTAGGAGTTACGCAAAGAGCTATGGTGGATACTATCGAAAGCAAAATATTTACTGCTGGGCCAGCAAATGTAATGAGTTCCATTTTAGAATTGTCAAGCTTTGCAGGTTTGTTATAAGTTACATAAAAGTTTTGATTTACGAAGCTGAAGCCAGTTCCTTGACCATTATCGAATAAATACATCCTTGGTTCTAAGCCATAGTGATCTGCAGTAATGTAATGCCCTACTTCATGTAATATGGCATTACTATAAAGAGCCATAATTAATACTAGGCCTAAAAATGCGCCTCTTGAGAACAAGCCTAGGCTATTTGCCATATTTTAAACAGAATATTCCAATTTATAAATATTTCGCTATTGACAAAATCAAATCTAGATTTTAGGTTTTAGTACTTTTAAAAGCAAATTTCCTAAGCTCCCCAAAAATAAGAACTGTAGAGCTTACTGCTATTGTAAGCGCTAATGTTTTTAGGTCTAATGGTGCGGTAGTAAATAAAGTGTTTGCAAAGGGAAGGTAAGTAACTAGTAGCTGAAGCACAACAGAGCTTAGAACAGCCAAGTTTAACCACTTGTTGCTATGAAGGCTAAATGCAGACTTCTTTTCGGATCTTGTATTATAAACATTAAACATCTCAAAAAACACCAAAGTTGAAAAAGCTACGGTTTGTGCAAATTTTAGCCCTTTTGGCAAGCTGTAATAGAAAATCAAAAGAGTCCCAATAGTAATTATTGTAGAAACGAGCAAAATTGTTTTGAGCATAGCTTTGTCTATTGGTTGCTCTTTTCTTGGTTTTTGCTGCATAATGTCTGGTTCTGGAGGATCTATGCCTAGAGCAAGAGCAGGTAGCCCATCTGTTAATAAATTAATCCAAAGTATGTGTATTGCTAAAAGCGGGAGAGGCAGAAATAGCAAACTAGCGGCAAATATAATTGCAACTTCTGCAAAATTCGAACTTAAAAGATAACGGAGGAATTTTTTAATGTTTGCATAAATTGTTCTGCCTTCTTTTACAGCAGCAGCAATTGTGGCAAAGTTATCATCTTGCAAAATCATTGCAGAGGCTTCTTTTGCTACATCAGTTCCTCTTTGTCCCATTGCAATTCCTATGTCTGCTGCTTTAAGTGCTGGAGCGTCATTAACACCATCACCCGTCATTGCTACTATGTGGCCTTTTGCTTGAAGTGCGCGCACAATTCTTATTTTATGTTCTGGACTAACTCGCGCATAAATAGTTATTTGCTCAACAAGCTCTTCTAGCTCCTTATCAGACATTCTATCGAGTTCTGCGCCTTCGATAACGCTTTGTTCTCCTCTGAGAAGGGAAAGCTCTCGCGCAATTGCTTTTGCAGTTTCTACATGATCACCTGTGATCATTACGACTTTAATGCCTGCTTTTTGTACTTGGTGGACTGCCTCAATTGCATCAGGTCTTAAAGGATCTACTAAACCAACAAGCCCAATCCAAACAAGCTCTTTTTCTATTGTTTTTGGTTCGATTTTGGTTGGAAGCGATTTAAGTGGTTTATATGCGAAGCCTAAGACTCTGAGGCTTTTTTTGGCCATGGCTAGGTTCGCTGCCAAAATCTCTTTTTTAATTTGAGTTGTAAGTGGACGAATTTTTTCTCCAATTAAGACCCACTTACAACAATCAATTAGAATGTCTGGCGCACCTTTTGTAAAAACAATGAACTCTTGTTTTGTCTTATGGATTGTAGACATTCGCTTTCGGCTAGAATCGAAAGAAAGCTCAGCGACTTGTGGGTATTGCTCTAATAGTTTTTCTTTCCAAAGATTTGCTTTTCCAGCAAGTGTGAGAAGAGCGCCTTCAGTAGGATCTCCTGCGATTTGCCAGTCTTCGTTTTTAAATAAGCTTGCATCGTTACAAAGCGCACAAGTTCGCAGCAAGAGCTGGCCAGCAAGACTTTGCTCTAGCGCAATAGGTTTTCCAGCCAAAAGAAATTGCCCTTCTGGTGCATAGCCAACACCACTTACATCAATAAATGTTTTAGAAATGTAAATTTGGCGCGCAGTCATTTCATTTTTTGTTAAAGTACCTGTTTTATCCGTTGCAATTACTGTGCAACTTCCCAGCGTTTCTGCAGCAGGCAAATAACGAATAATTGCTTTAGCGCGAGCCATCTTCGCCACGCCAAAAGCCAGTGTTGTAGTAATAATGGCTGGCAGGCCTTCTGGTACTGCCGCAACAGCAAGCGCAATCGAAAGCAGGGCCATTTTATACATTGGTTGTTTTTGCCAAAGCCCTAGCCCAAAAACAATTAGTGCAATAATTATAGTTGCAAGCCCTAATGTTTTTGCAACGGCTTTGAGCTTTAGTTGCAATGGACTTTCTTTTTGACCTGCGCTTGCAACTAGTGTAGAAATTTTTCCAACCTCTGTGTTTTGTCCAGTTGCATAAACCACTCCTAAGCCTTTTCCGTAACTAACTATTGTGTTTGCGAAAGCACAATTTTTTCTATCTGCTAATGGTACAGCAGCAGATATTTTATCGGTGTGTTTCAAAACAGGGACAGACTCCCCAGTTAGCAAAGATTCATCAATTTTAAGATTTATAGCTTCAATTAGCCTGCAATCAGCAGCTACTTTGTCTCCGATGTTTAGAACTAAAATATCACCTGGCACAACTTCTGTTGCCGGAATTTTTACTTTTCTCCCATTCCTCAGCACTATTGCTGTCGGAGTTGAAAGTTTTTCAAGAGCTTCTAGAGCTTTTTCAGCTCTGTATTCTTGTACGAAGCCGAGAAACGCATTTGCCAAAACAATAGCCGCGATTAAGTAGCTATCAATTATGTTTTCTAGTAAAAAAGAAACAATTGCAGCGAATATCAAAAGCCATATTAGTGCAGATTTAAATTGTCTTAGAAAAATAATTGCTGGGTGACTTTTTTTAGTGATTGCTATTTTATTTAAGCCGTATTTTTCCAACCTTTTTTTGGCCTCCTGGTCTGAGAGCCCTTTGGTAGAGCTGCCAAGTTTTTCTAAAACTGTTTTGAATTCTAGTTGATATGGATTTACATTGAACTCATACATTTTGTGGCCAAAGTGGCGGCACGCGCTGAAATGGACTTGCCCTAAAACAGCTGTTTTACCTTGTGGTAAGCTCCACGCAGTTGACTTTACAGCACAGCAAAACTAAGTTACCGCTGCTCCCTTCCGGGCCTGACGGGTTTCTTAGCATTGCCGCCCGTAAAGGCTGCGCTTCGACGCTTAGCCACAAGACAGCTGCTCTAAGGAAAGCCGCTTTCAACGCTTCGCCCCGGGCTAAAGGGAATTTCCCGTTACACCCGCTCCCTAGCCGGGCAGGCTAGCCGCCGAATTAATTACTCCTTTCTTATTTAAATCTTTTTGGAAAAAAGCCAAAAAGCAAAGTGTTTAAAAATACTTTGCAATTTTAATTTAGTGGGCCTTGCATGCCGAGGTGGCCCAACCTGGTATAAAGCGAAGTTAGCGATTGCAATTCGCTAATTTCCTTACAGGAAACGGCGCAGGTTTGCTAAACCTGTTTCCCGCAAGGGATTTGTGGGTTCAAATCCCACCCTCGGCGCTAAAACTATGAAAGCCACAATGCTTTGCGGATTTGTGCTTTTCATTTTCTTGATTTGCGCAAGTGGTTGCATAGAGAAAGCAGAGATGGTAAAAGTTGACAAAAGCAAAATTGCAGAAACTTGCGTTCAGGCTTGTGAACGCGCAAAAGCCAGCGGGCAAAACTTAGAAAACGGGCCTTGCTTGTTAAATCCAATTCCAGAGTTTCCTGATTGGGTTTGTGATGTAGCGCATAGCCCTAGAGTTGATGTTGATAATTTGCCGGAAAATCAATGTTCTGCTTATAGAGCTGGAAGTGCGAGTCATTTTGTTGAAGTCGATCCAAATTGTGAGCTAATTAAGGTAGTTTAGAATTTTATTTGTATAACCAAAAGTGTTTTTCTTAAAGTTAATAGACTCTTTTCTAGTAGATTTGGCAAAATATTCGATAGGATTTGTTGGAAGCATGCTGTTGTATTCTATCGTTATTTTTTCGCCATTTTGAATTTCAGAGGCTAGGCTCGAATGGATACATAACGAATTTAGAATGTTAATAATGTCTTCACGAATATCTTTATTTTGACTAACATATTTGCCCAAGGGCGTTTTGCTTTTTGGTCCAACTAAAAGGTCTGCTAGTTCGGTTGGACTTATTTCTCTGCTTAGTGCCAAATTGATAATTCGTATTATTTTTCGATAATCTTCTTCCATTCCAAAATTTTAGGATTGGGCATATTTTAAATTTCGGCACAACTTTAGTTGTTGCATTCTTAAAAAAGACGGATTTCGACTAATGCAGCTAGCGCAATGATAACAACAGCAAGCAAGAAAAGCAAACTGGCATCATTAATGGCGCGATAGAATTTTTGGCTTCCGATTTTTGTTTTACTCTCGTCAAAAGCCATTGAGATCAGCCCGCCTGCCATTGCACCAAAAAAGAAACCTGTAAATTCCATTGCAGTATGTGGAACAAAACTTAGAAAATCGACAAATCTGCCAAAGCTAGCCACAAAGACGCCTAACACAGAAGCATTCCAAGTTATAATTAGCACAGAGCCCATACCATAAATTATAGATAGAATTAAAACCAAAAAAAGAACTTTTAAGTTATTAAGTAAAATTGGCATGTATTGATTAAGTTGAGCTTGGCTAAAGAAGCCTAAAATAGTTGGCCTTGTGAGCGCAACAATTTGCCTATTAAAGAAAAATTCTGCCGAAGCCAAAGGCAAAATTTTAAACCAAATAAAATATGTTAACGCAACGCCAAAGAAAAACAAACCATAAATGAGTGCTATTTTTCTATTTCGCACCCAAAAATTTGCATGGAAAATTCCTTTCCTAGTCTCTTCAAAGTCTACGACTTTTGATAAAAATGGAACCGCCGCAATTGTAATAAAAAGTAGGCCTGCAAAAGATGCTTGATCAGGAAAAATAAACAACCCAATCGATGTGCCAATAAACGCTAATACAACCCCAAGATAAAAAGCATAAAGAGGATTTTTAGCAACCCAATCCGGCTTAATCAAAGATTCTATTACCATTTTTTATTTTTGTTCGGTTTTATTTATTTAAGTTTTATTTACTTGATGACAAAGAAAATAAAAATAAAAAGTAATGTTGTAACCTTAGATTCGTAAAAAAATAAACTTTTTAAATGGGACGCATCTTTTAAAGCTTAGGAGGTAAAATGGCTAAAAAGGCAAAAAGTAAAAAGTTAGAGCTTAATTTATACACAAAAATTGCTATTGCAATAATCGTTCTGCTTGCAATAGCTGTAGTGATGACAGGAACGCCACAAGTCGCAAAGTTTTTTGGGCCGAATTTAGCGAAGAAACATGCGCAAAAAGAAGCCGGCGGAGGAGAATTGTTAGGTCCGATAGACCAACGGCAAAAAAGTCCACAAACCATTAATCAATCACTTAACTATTCTGCTTGCAGCGATACGGATGGCGGCTATAATTTAGCAGCGAAAGGAACTTGTTTCGATGGTACAAGAAATATGACTGATTATTGCATTTCAGATACTGCACTAATAGAAACATATTGTGCACGCGTATACAACAACACTATGTGTGTAAGCGTAAACACTACTTGCCCAGCTGGCCAAATTTGTTTTGGTGGGCGCTGCCGAAGCGACATTGCTTAATTTTCTTATTTTACTTTTATTTTAATTTATTTCTGGAAAACTTTTAAATTTAGCACAACTTAAGTTGTTTTATGGAGCTAGAATTGCTTGGTATTAACAAATACGAAGCTAGAGCTTACGAAGCACTTTTGCAACTAGGAAAAGCTAGTGCACCTGAGATAGCTCAAGAATCTGGTGTCCCTTATGGCAGGATTTATGATACATTGAACTCTCTCGTTTCAAAAGGTCTTGTTATTATCATACCCGAAAAAACCAAAAAATTCGCGCCGGCGCCGCAAGACATTTTAGAAAAGCTTATTTCGGAGCGCGTCGCGAAAATTTCAAAATTAAAAGAAGATCTAACAAAACTAAAAAAGATACATGTGCCGAGTGAAGAAGTCGTTGAATTGGTAAAAGGACAAAGAAATTTTTACAAAATTGTTGAAAAACTACCAACTCCAAAACGTTATATTTATGACTTTAAGTACACTTCAGAGGTTCGACCTGCTTGGGTAAGAAAAATTAGAAAAGCGATTCGTGCAGGTGTTGATGATAAAGTTTTAGTGCGGTACATGAAGAAAACAGAAGCAGATGTTCTAAAATGGAAGAAACTAATTCCGAAATTGAAACAAAGAAAGTTTGAATTCGATGATTTTGCTGGTCAAATTGTTGATGATTGCGCAGTATTACTCGTTATGCCAAAATCTGGCATTAGTATTTTAATACGCGACGAGCCTTTTGCAAAATTAATGAAAAAGCTTTTTGAAGCTGCATGGGATGTGGCTAAAGAGATATGAAAATTCACGAGCAGCGCAAAAGTGATAAATGAACTTTTGTATTTAATAAAATGAAAGGTTATCTAACTTGGGGTATTGGGTATGGCAAAAGTAAAGAGCTAGCACAAATAAATGCCCAGCTAGCCGCAAATTTAGATAAAATTAAAGTTCTAAAGCTGGAAAGTTTAAAATTAGGGAATTGCGAAGTAATTGAAGGCAAAGAGCGATTAAAAGAACTAAAAGGCTTTTTTCGAGGTATTGTTCTTCAAAATTGTGCAAAAGGAGAAGCTGCAGCAGCACTTGTTTTAGGAGTTTTAGATGGCCAACTATTTATTGGACATGGGAAAGCGGGTGGTGCAGCTAAGGCAGAAAAGAAAGCACAATATAATCTAAAGCTTTTAACTAGTGGAAAAGAGCCGGAACAGGATTGGAGAGTAGTTGCACATGCGCCGCCAATTAAGGACAACTATGCTTGTGCAATAGTGGCATTTGTTGTGGAGGACTAATGGGGATAAAAGAATCTGCCAAAAAAGAACTGGACAGAATGGAAGGCGTTTTTGCAAAGTTAGTTCTCGAGAGCAATGAAGAAATGGCTAAGAGCTTTTACGAATTTGCCAAAAGCTATTTGGAAGGCGGGAGATGGTTATTTGAAAAGAAAAAATATTTAGAGGCCTTCGAATCTGCAATAATTTCATGGGCTTATATAGATGCTGGCTTAAAACTAAAATTTTTTAAAGTACCTCAGGAATTATTAAAGCATTTCACAGTTGGAGACTAGGGGCGGTAGCTCAGCCTGGGAGAGCACACGGCTGAAGACCGTGGTGTCGTGAGTTCAAATCTCACCCGCCCCACTAAACTTTAGAAATAATTTAGAAATCTAAAGCTCTGTATCAAAAGAGCCAAAAATTTGATTTCTTGTAGAAACGAAGTTATAGTAGGGTAAAAAGGTTTCCATGAGTCTCTTACTTGATGTGTGAAAGTATTCAGAGTACTGTTCAGCCATGCTTTGAGCTTTTTTTCTCTTAGCAGCCAGCATGTATATTTTTAAGAGGATATCTGATTTAGTATATTTTATTGGTTTGCTAAAGACACTTTTTTTGGCCTGTTGTACCCCTACCAAAGCAAAATATTTCGCATACAAGAAAAATCTCCAATGTTGTCTTCTTTTTATTTTTTGTAAATAGCCATCTGCCAGAGAGAGAGCTCGATAGGCGTCAACAAGAGCAGAGCTGTCTCGGCCAAATTCTTGGAACAAATTTTGTTCTATCCAAAAAATCAAATCTTCAAGCTCATTATCGATGTAGTCAAATGTTTGAAGTAGTATTTTAGAATCAAACGACTTAAAGACGAATCGAAGTAGAGAAAACATATCCTCTCTTTGTTCTCGCCCCCAAAGTTGCACTTTTTCTTTTGTAACACAATTGTCTTGCTCAGCAAGCATTTGCAAATCATTTATTGCTGCTCTCAGGTCTCCGTTTGCATGAAGCGCAATTGTTTGAAGAGCTTGTAAATCATAGTTTATTTTTTCTTTTTCAGCAATTTCTTTAAGCTTTGAAACGATTTCTTTTGTATCTAGTGGTTTTAGCTCAACAAGTTCACAAGACAGCCTTAAAGTTTTAAACCGATCATCAAATGGGTCTAAGGAAGTTATAACTATTGGAAATGCACTTTGTTTTATGATGTTTACAAGAGCTTGTACCCCACCCCTATCACTTTGGCCATGTAAGCCTTCTAATTCGTCTATCAATAAAATTTTTTTATTTCCCCAAAGACTTCTTTGGGTTGCTGCCGGAAGTAATTTTGCATTTAAGCTATCTGCAGATCTGCAATCCGCAGCATTTACTTCAATTAATTCAAAATCTTTTTCCGTAGCAATAGCCTTTACTAAAGAAGTTTTTCCTACACCAGTAGGCCCATAAAGTAAAAGCGCTTTTTTGAATACCTTTGGGTAATTTGTTAAATATTTAGAAATTGCAGCTAAAGCTTCTTTTTGCCCAACAAGCTCTTTTGTGCTTTTTGGGCAATATTTTTGTACTAGTGCTTCTTTAATCATTTTTTAATTTGATATTTGCAAATTCAGCTAATAAAGCAGCTAGTTGAATAAACTCGTTTGCGCCTTCAACCATTCTAAACTCAATTTCTCCGCACGCCTTTATCATTTGCACTTTTGTCTTTTCGTCCAAGTCTTCCAAATTTAGAATTTCTTTTTGAATTTGCTTTATTACGTCTGTTCCGGAGAGCCCGTGAGAAATCATGGAATTTATTAGCAAGTTTTTTGCCTCCAAAAATTTACCTTTTAAAGATAAGAAAATGGCTTCTTTAATTTCTTTTGGATCTGCAAAAGAAAGTACTTGGCTTACTACTTCAGTGTCTATTGTTTTTGAAAGCGCCGCACATGCTTGAAGCAAGTTTTCCCCTTTTCTCATATCGCCTTCGGAGGCTTCATATAACAACTCAAGCGCGTCTGTGCTCACAGTTAGCCCTTCATTTTTGGCTATGTTTTGGAGAATTTCAAATACCGCACTTTTTGGTAACGGCTTAAATCTGAAAATAGCACATCTACTTTGAATTGGAGGAATTATTTTTGAGGAATAATTGCAACTTAAAATAAATCGAGTAACTTGTGTGTAATCTTCCATTATTCGACGCAACGCATCTTGAGCTTCTCGAGTAAGCGCATCGCATTCGTCCAAATAAATAATTTTGAAAGGAACTTCTCCAATTGCTTTTATTCTGGCATAATTCTTAATCGCTTCCCTTATATAATCTATTCCTCTGTTATCCGAGGCGTTTGTTTCAAAGAAAAAGTCTTTCCAATTTTCACCATAGAGCTCTCGCACCATCGCTAGCGCAGCAGTTGTTTTTCCAACGCCTGCAGGACCAGCAAATAGCAAATGGGGCATCGATTTATTTTTGACAAATGCGGCTAGCCTTTTGACAATTTCTTCTTGCCCTTTTATTTCAGCTAATGTTTTAGGCCTGTATTTTTCAGTCCAAACGTCTAACATATTGCTTTAATTTAAGCAAAGCTTTTAATATATTTGTTTTTTGTTTTGTTCATGTCATACGACTATTTAAAAATAGAGCAAGAAATTTTTAATTTTTGGGAAAAGAAAAAGATATACGAAAAAATAAAGAAAAAACTGGCCAATTCGCCGAAGTATGCTTTTTTAGATGGCCCGCCGTATACCACTGGAAAAATACATTTAGGCACTTCTTGGAATTATGCTTTGAAGGACTCTTATCGAAGATTTTTACGAATGTCTGGTGTCAATGTTCACGATCAGCCAGGATTCGATACTCACGGTCTTCCAATCGAAAATAAAGTTGAGAAAAAGCTTGGCTTACAAACAAAAAAAGAAATTTTAGAGAAAGTTGGTATCGAGCGCTTTGTTAAGGAATGCCAAGCCTTCGCATTGGAAAATATCAAACCAATGATTGCAGACTTCAAGAGGCTTGGCGTTTTCATGGATTGGAAAAGACCATATCTTACTTTCAAAAAAGAATATGTTGAAGGGGTGTGGTGGACTGTAGCACAAGCGGCCAAAAGAGGTTTACTTTACAAAGCAAAAAAAGTTACTCCTTGGTGCCCACACTGCGCAACTGCGCTAGCAAAGCACGAACTAGAATATAAAAATGTTACAGACAGCTCTATTTTAGTTAAGTTTAAAGTAAAAGGAAAAGAAAATGAATATTTGCTCGTTTGGACTACTACTCCTTGGACAATACCGTTTAACTTGGCTGTAATGGCTAATCCAAACTTAGATTACTCAAAAGTTAGAGTTGGCGAAGAAGTTTGGATTGTTGCTAAAGATCTCGTCAATGCAATATTTTCTAAACTTGAAAAAGAATATGTTGTTTTAGAAAATGTAAAAGGATCTAAATTAGAGGGGCTAGCATATGAACACCCATTTAGCGACTCAATTGATTTTAGCAAAATTAAATCGAATTGGTTGCACAAAGTAACTTTATCAGAAAAATATGTTTCTGCCTCTGAAGGTACTGGGCTAGTACATTGTGCTCCAGGATGCGGACCAGAGGATTTTGAAGTCGGGCAAGCCTATGGATTGCCAGCGTTTAATGAAATTGACGAGCAAGGCGTTTTTGCAAACATGGGACCTTTTAATGGACTTGTTGCCAGAGTAGACGATAGTAAATTTATCGATTCTCTAAAAGATAAGGGAGTTTTAGTGAATATTAGCAAGTATACACATGATTATCCAGTTTGTTGGAGATGCAAAACAGATATTGTTTTTAGAGCAACGCAGCAATGGTTTATTGCCGTAACTAAACTTAAAGAACAAATGTTGGCTGCGAACGAAAATGTTCGCTGGACTCCTGATTGGGCAAAAAATTGGTTTAGGTCTTGGCTAGAAAATATTCAAGATTGGAATATAAGTAGACAGAGATTTTGGGGAACTCCACTACCAATTTGGATTTGCACAAATTGTGGGAAAGAGATAGTTGTCGGTTCCACAGATGAGCTAAAATCTTACGGCGGGAAAGTTCCAAGAGATTTACACAGGCCTTGGATTGACAAAGTTATTTTGTTATGTCCGGATTGCAAAAGCCAAGCAAAACGAATTCCGGATGTCTCTGATGTTTGGTTAGATTCTGGAGCAGCTCTGTGGGCGTCGACTTCGAATAAAGATTTTGTTGCAGATTTAATATTAGAAGGTAAAGATCAAATCCGAGGATGGTTTAACTTGTTAATGTGCTCTTCTATGGCTGCTAGAGGCCAGCCACCTTATAGAGCAGTTTATATGCATGGCTTTATCAACGATGCTCTTGGAAGAAAAATGTCAAAGTCTCTTGGAAATGTTATTTCTCCTTACGAAGTTTTTGACAAATTTGGAGCGGATACATTTAGATATTATACCATTGGCGGAACAGGTCCAGGGTTGGATTTGAATTACAACTTTTCGGACATCAAAACAAAATTTGGAAATCTTGGAATTTTATGGAACATACACGTTTATTTGCTTGAACTCTTAGAGTTAACAAATCTATCTTTGAAAGATTTAGAACTGGCCAAGAGCCAACTTTTAGATGAAGATAAATATATTTTATCTAGATTGCACTCTACAATTCTAAAAGTTACAGAGTTATTTAAGAACCACCAGTTACCCGAAGTTCCATTGGCGATTGAAAGTTTGTTTTTGGAATTGAGCAGATGGTACATAAAAGCGGTTCGAGAACGTTGCACAGAGCCTGCAGTAGTTTACACAATTTTTGAAGTTCTAATGGGTTGTCTAAAAATGTTTGCACCAATTGCGCCTTATATAACCGAAGCGTGTTATCAAGGCATAAAAACGAAGTTAAAGCTAAAAGAAGAATCTATACATTTGACAAGCTGGCCAGTATCGGATGAGAGTTTAATAGATGCAAAACTCGAAGCTGAGATGGCATACATCAAAGATATTCTTTCAAATATATTTGCGTTGCGAGAGAAAATCCAAAGAGGGCTGAAATGGCCAATAAAAGAAGTTATTGTTGTAACAGAAAATGAAGAGTTACAAAGCGCATTGGCCAAACATGCCGAATTAGTAAAGAGATTAGCAAATATCTTGGCAATAAATTTAGACCACAAAATGGAAGGAATAAGACATGAAGTTAAGGCGGATTTCAGCAAAGTCGGGCCAAAATTTGGAAAAGACGCACCCGAAATTGTTGCTGTTTTAGCTCGCCTTTCTCCTGAATCGGTTGTTTCGAACATTAGAAAAAGTGGTAAAGTAATTTTGGAGCTAAAAGATAAAAAAGTAGAGCTAGAGCACGATGATTTACTAATTGAAGAAAAAATACCTGAACACTTAGTTGGCGGAATTTTTGGTAGCTATTCTTTGTATTTAGATAAACAAGAAACTAAAGAAATGTTAGCAATGGGCTTCACTAGAGAATTTGTTAGATCTGTTCAAGCGCTGAGAAAAAAAGCAAATTTGAGCAAAAAAGAGCGCATTACTTTATTCGTGAGCGCGCCTGCAGGCTCTAAGGATGTTTTGGAAGCCAGCCGAGATGATATTTGTGCAAAAGTTGGCGCAAAGGAGCTAATATTTACTAATTCCGAAAAGATCAAAACATTGGGCTGGCAAGAAAGTCTAAAAGCAAGAACTTTCGAGGCAAATTTCGGGTTTGAAGTCTAGAAAATCAATGAACAAAACAAAAATTTAAATTTGCTAAGTGTTAAATTGAAATTTAAGTTGACTTATTTTTGCTGTTCACCTTTCTTTTTTATAAAAGCATTTTCTTCTGAAAAGGTCAATATTTTTTCTTCCAATCCTTTAATTTTATTATTAATGTTATCAATGACATTATTATTCTTATAACGTTCCAAAAATTAATTTGGGCCGACATATTTTGAATTAAGTGATCAAGTTCTTTTATTAAGTCGAAAACGTCAAGGTATTTAATATCAATACCACATCCAACACAAACACATGGTTCAAACACTACAATACCAATTCCCAACTTATCAAGTTGGTCAAACATTTCTGGTTTACATCCTTTTAGTTTATTTGTTTATTTCGGTAAACAAATAAGAAATGAACTAATATATAAAACTTTGTATACATCGCCACCGTAAAATTGTATACATCAACCCTATTTTGGCACTTTTTTGCTAATTTTCTCATCTTTTACGCCAGCAAAGACTTTGGCGTTGAAAATTTTAAAACGCAGAATACTAATTAAATTCTATGCATAAGCAACATTTAGTAAGAGAAGGAAAAATAATAAAGTAAATGATACGATTCTTTTCATTTTAAACTCTCCTCAATTATCTTTTTTTCTTCTTCAGTTATTCCGTATAATTTATAAACTAACTCGTCAATCTCTGCATCAGTCTTTTTAATTTCTTCTTCAATTTTCGCTCTTTCGTCTGTCTTTTTGTCACCGATTTCGTTGAGGCGTTTGTTGAGGGAGAGCATTTTGTCGACGAGAGATTCGATTTTTTGAACAAGAGATTGATTTTGTGGAGTTATTTGTGGGATCCTAATTTCCATAACGTGCTGATTAAGCCACCTTACTCCTGTTCGTCCTAGTTTTGTTGAGTACCATTTTTCATACGCATATAGATTAAGCTTTGAATTTAAATATCCCAAGATATATTTTAGATTTTTTCCCGTTAGAATATAAGCTGTATTAGAGACAAAATATTTGGCAGTCTCATCTAGAGTAAATTGTGCACCCTGTGCTAATTCTTGCCATACAATCTTTTCCTTTTCAAATTCAGGATAATAAGAACAATGCCGAAGTTCCCACCAATATTCTCCTTGGTCGTCTCTTTCTTTTGCCTTGCTTTCGAAAATTTCGAGATGTTTCATTAACGAAGGAAATGATTTTCTTATGAAGATTTCTGCATTTTCTTTACTTCTATTTACATTCGTCCATCCTGCAGGAATCACTATAGCCCAAAGCCCAGCCCACTTATAGTTATACCTTTGAATATCTCTTCCTCTTAAAATTGGTTTTATGATTGCTTCAGTGCGTTTTCTTTCTTCCGCTGTCTTACAGTTTGCAAGAATCTCTTCTCTCTTTTTAGAGTCTATAATAAATGCTTCATTTAGACCTGTTAGAACACCACGATAAATCTTTACATCCCATTCTTTCAGAGGTTTACCTATCTTTTCTATTTTTTCTTTTAATTTTTGTTCAGCACTGCTTCCAATAAACCACTGCTCTTCTCCGAAATTCGGGAGCTTAACTTTATTCTTTTGTATGTAATCTGCAAAATTTTCCTTTGCATTTACTTTTACTCCATAAAGTTGATTCTTATTTGGAGAATTTTGAACTATTAAAATGCATGTATCTACTGTCGCTTCTTCAAATACACCAGGGCCTAAGTCAACAACTAAAATAGGATTATACCTGCTTAAAAATTTACGAAGCTTCTTTCCATATCCTGCTCTCATCCATTTATTACTCACTATAAATCCAAGATACCCTCCTGGCTTTAAGAGTTTCATAGCTCGTTCAATGAAAAGACAGTAAATATCTCCCATTCTGTCAAAAACTTCATAATTCATTGGTTCGTACAAATTAGCTAATTCCCCTCTGTTTTTCTGTAATTGAATGTATGGCGGATTCCCAACCACAACATCAAAACCGCCTTCTTGCATGATTTCTTTAAATTCATCTTCCCATTTGAAGGCTTTATCTCCTGCAACTGCGGGATCGTCGATTAAGGAATTTCCGCATTTTATGTTTTGTTGAAGTAGTGGAAGACGATGGCCTTTTTCTGCGATTTTCAGCAAGAGATTAAGTTGTGCGATTTCTACTGCTTGCTTGTCTAAATCTACTCCAAAAATATTATTTTGTAAAATTTTTAGCTTTCTTGAATATGTTGTTCCAGTTTCTGTTGTGTCTAACTCTGTCTGCGAATAATTTTTGTCATGTTTTGCAAAATAATCGTTAAGGACATCGAATGCTTTTATTAAGAAAGATCCAGAACCGCAAGCAGGGTCTAGTATTCTTATTTTCTCTGGATTTATTTTTTTATTTTTGAGCAACTCTCCTAAAGTATTCCTAATGATGTAATCGACGATGTAAGTTGGAGTATAATAAATTCCTTGCTCTTTTCTGCGAGCGTGATCTTCAGTAAGTCTTGCTCTTTTTTCACCTTTTTTAAGAATGTGTCCCAAATACTGTTCATAAATATTGCCCAAAACATCTGCCTCAATAGCTGAGAAATCATAATAAACAGATTTATCTTTTGTGTAGTAAAGTCCTTCGATAATTTCGCGCAAAACGTCGTTATCTATATTTAGATCGTCACATAAATGTTTAGCAAATATTTTGCTATTGTAGTGTTTGTCGAAATAAGAAAAAACTTCTCTTAAACTATTTACTAATTGCCCTCTACCTTTGCTTTCTAACTCTCTGAGCTTGGAAATGAGAATTTTTTCCTCGAGTTCTCTATCTTCACAATTTCTAATAAAAATTAATCTATCTAAAATTCTCTGAACAGCTTCATCTAAATCTTCTTCTGTTATGTTTTTGTTTTGGTTTAGTTTTGTTATATTTTTTGATAGCAATTCCCTAAATTTTGTAAAATCGGCTAAAAGCTGTTTATCAATAGGGATCTTTTTTACTTTCTTTCCCCATTTTTCAGCTTCTTTGTCTAACAAACCTTGTTCAAAACTCTCTCTCGATAAAAGCCACAGCTCATTGAACCTGTCTAAAAATTCTTGGCAAGGAATTGTTTTAAGATGGCTCTGCAATGGATTGGGCGTTTTCCATTCGGCATTAAAGATTTTTATACTTTCAAAATTAGTAAGAACCGCCCAAGAACAGCCTTTGTGCCATGCATAATTTATGGCTTGTTCAATAAATTTAGGATTGTCTAAATTTTCTTTTAGTGCTTTTGCTTCCAAGAAAAATTTTGGAATCCCATTAATCCTAAAGCCATAATCTACTCTTCCTTTGGAGATTTTTTCTTCTCTAGTAACTTCGTCTTCATGGGTTGTGTTTCTAATATCCCATCCAAGACATTCGAATAATCTCTCAATAAATTCTGCCTTAGTTCTTTCTTCATTGTATTTGTTAAGTTCACCTTCAGCAATAATTCGGTTGAATTTATCTACGAGCTTTTTGATTTCTTGTTTTGCTGTTTCAGCCTCCATTATAACAATAAATTTTCCCCTACTTTATTAATTTTTTCTTTAATGCTTAGCTATAACAAAATCCATAACTATTAATTCAAAAGAAATTTTCAGAAAGCTTTTTAAATTTATTTTTAAATCTTTTGATGAGCGCACATGGCAAAAAAAGAAAAAAGTCCAAAAGCGAAAGCAAAAAAACCTGAAGTTTATACAAAAACTGAAAATGTAGTAGTTTCGGCATCGCTAAACAGAGAATTGCCTTTAGAAAGGCTGGCGGCGAGGCTTGAAAATGCAGATTATAATCCAGAAACTTTCCCAGGACTAATTTTGAAAATCGAATCACCTAAGGCAAATGCACTTTTATTCAGCTCTGGAAAAGTTATTTGTACTGGTGCTAGGAATTTGAAAGAGGCAAAAGCTGCAATTGCTGTAATCGTTAAAAAAATAGAAGGCATTGGTTTGAAAGTTGGCAAAGTCCCTGATGTCGAAATTCAAAATGTTGTTGCTTCTGGCTCTGTCGGCGGAAAGCTAAACTTGAATGAAATAATCATGAAATTTGAAAATACAGAGTATGATCCAGAGCAATTCCCAGGTCTAGTGTACAAGCCAGCAAATACTCACATTACATTTTTGCTTTTCGGAACTGGAAAAGTGGTTATAACCGGAGCGAAATCTGAAAAAGAAACAAAGGAAGTTATTTGGGCTTTAAGAGAAGAGTTGCTAAACGCAGGCGAGCTAAGAGAAGAATAAATTGAGCTTTTGAAATGCTTTATTTGATTGGGCTTGGCTTAGGCTGGAAAGATATAAGTTTGAAAGCGCTGGAATGTCTAAATAATTGTGAAGCAATTTATCTCGAAAGTTATACTTCAATTTCCGATTTTAGTTTGTTACAGCTACAAAGGCTAATTGGGAAGCAAATACAACCTCTTGAAAGAAAAGATGTTGAAGAAATGTTTTTTCTAGAAAGTGCTGCAACAAGAAACATTGCGCTTTTAGTTTACGGAGACCCGCTAGCAGCAACAACGCACCAAGAAATTCTTTTTAGTGCAAAGGCAAAAGGTATTGATGTCAAAGTAGTCCACGCGCCTTCAATTTTTACGGCTGTTTCCCAAACAGGCCTTTCACTTTATAAATTCGGAAAAGTAGCATCAATACCATTCTCAGAGCCTGGTTTTGAGCCAGAAAGCTACTTTGATGTTTTAGTTGATAATTTAAAAATTGGCGCCCACACTTTATTTTTACTAGATTTAAAGCCCAAAGAAAATAAGTTTTTGACTATTCCGGAAGCAATTGAAGCGCTGCTTAAAATTGATGTCAAGAGGAAAGCAAATTTATTTACCAAAAACAAACTAGTTATTGGGTGTGCAAGACTTGGTTTTGAAGATCCTTTAATAAAATTCGGCACTGCAGAGGAGCTTTCGAAGGTAGATTTTGGCAAGCCGCCATTTTGCTTAATTGTGCCAGCGGAACTTAACCATAAAGAAGCAGAGTATACCAAATTGTTTAGTTAAGTAGCAGAAATAATTTAAATAAACATAAGTTTTTCAATTCATGGTTGGAGGTGCTAGAGCAGAAACTACTTTGGCCGATCAAGTAATCTCGAAATTTCGCACCTTTATCGAGAAGTTCTATTATAACGAGTTATTAACGAGAGTTAAAAAAGGATTTTCTTCACTAATAATCGATTTTAGTGTTTTGGCAAAATTTGACTTGGAGCTGGCAGAGCAACTCCTAAGCAACTTCACAGAAACTTTACAAAATGCAGAAGAGGCAATTAAGCAATTTGAGCTTCCAGAAGCCAAATATCCAATTCATGTTCGTTTTAGGAATTTTCCAAAATCTGCATTTGTACGAATTCGAGACATTAGAAGCAGGCACTTAAATCAAGTCGTGCTTACTGAAGGTCTAATTCGACAAGCGTCAGATGTTAGACCAAAAGTAATTTTCGCTACATTTGCTTGCCCAAATTGTGGAGCACAAATTTTAGTAGAGCAAACAGGGAGCAAATTTAGAGAACCAGTTTCCTGCAGTTGTGGCCGAAAAGGAAAGTTCAAGCTGGTTGATAAAAGGCTAGTAGACATACAAAGACTCATTGTTGAGGAAACTCCGGAATCTTTAGAAGGAGGAGAACAGCCGAAGAGGATTCCTATTTTTTTGGAAGACGATTTGTTAGACCCTAAACTTGAGAAGAAAAATTATCCTGGAAACAAAATTGCGATTATAGGTGTTGTTAAAGAAGTACCAATCACTCTCAAGACAGGCGGGATATCTACCACTTATGATTTGTGCATTGAAGCGAATAATGTAGAGCCAATAGAAACCGAATTCGAAGAAATCGAAATTACGCCAGAAGATGAACAAATAATTAAGGAGTTGGCAGCAAAACCAAACATTTATGAAAAATTAATTGCTTCAATCGCACCTTCTATTTATGGACATGAACATATAAAAGAAGCAATTGTTCTACAGCTTTTTGGAGGAGTTAGAAAGAAAAGAGAAGACGGAACAAAAACAAGAGGCGATATACACATCTTTTTAGTTGGAGACCCAGGTTCTGGAAAATCTGAACTTTTACGTTACGTATCTACTTTAGCACCGAGAGCGAGATATGTGGCTGGAAAAGGAGCAACTGCCGCAGGTATTACTGCGTCCGTAGTACGAGATGAATTTATAAAAGGCTGGGCATTAGAAGCCGGAGCTCTTGTACTGGCTAATAAAGGCCTTTGTGCAATCGATGAGCTAGATAAGATGTCTCCAGAGGACACTTCTGCAATGCATGAAGCTCTAGAACAGCAAACAATTACCATTGCCAAAGCAAACATTCACGCCACACTTAGGGCAGAGACTTCTATTTTAGCAGCAGCAAATCCAAAATTCGGTCGATTCGACCCCTATGAACCAATTGCTAGGCAAATAGATTTGCCTCCAACTTTGCTAAATAGGTTTGACTTAATTTTCCCAATTCGAGATATACCAAATCCCGAGCGAGATGAGCGAATAGCGCAGCATGTCTTAGAACTTTCACAAGAACCTGATTCTAAGAAGCCAGACATACCACCAGAGCTCCTCAGAAAGTATATTGCTTATGCAAAGCAAAAATGTTTCCCAAAACTAACTCAAGGCGCCATTGAAGAAATAAAACAATTTTACATCACGCTACGAGGTTCGGCTTCAAAAGAAGATTCCCAAATTAAAGCAATCCCAATTTCAGCTAGACAGCTAGAAGCTCTTGTAAGACTTGCCGAAGCTTCTGCAAGAATCAGACTTTCAGACAAAGTTACGAGAAAAGATGCAACAAAAGCGATTGATTTGCTTAAGAGCTCGATGCAAGATGTTGCATATGATATTGAGACTGGCCAATATGATATAGATAGAATTGCTACTGGTATTACTGCTATTCAACGCTCGCAAATTGCAGCAATTAGGAGAATCATAGATATGCTCAGCGAACGCGTAGGAAAGCAAATCCCGCTCCAAGACATAATTCAAGAAGCTGTCTCTGAAGGTCTCGACAGAGCAAAAGTTGAAGAAATTATAGAAAACTTAAAGAAGAAAGGAGATATTTTCGAGCCGAAACCAGGAATAATATCTAAGGTGGGTTAAAATGGTAGAACTAAAACAAAGAACTCCTGCAAAAAGAACATGGATAGCAAACATTATACATGGCGCATATCATAGAAGTGAAGGCTGGAACCCTAGTTATGTAGAATACGGTGGTGAAAAGTATTCCAGAATTTCTGTGCTTTCAACAGTCGTAAACAAATTTATTTCGGAAGATGGAAATTATGGCACAATCACATTAGATGATGGAACTGAAACAATTAGAGTAAAAGTCTTTGGACCGGATGTGGCTAAAGTTAAGTCGGTTGAACTTGGGCAAACAGTGCGTTGCGTTGGTAAACTAAAACAGTATTCCGATGAAGTTTATATTTACCCAGAGTTTATTTATGTTGTTGACGATCCTAATTGGATTTTGTTACATAGGCTACAATTAGGAGAGCCTGTGCTAGCGCCGAGCCCAGAAGAAGCCAAGCCAGTTGTGCCAGAACAAGTTGCGATGGAACAAACAAAAATTGAAGCGCAAACTGTTCAGGCAAAAGTTTTAACAGCAATTCGAAAACTTGACAGTGGTTTTGGTGCAAGCTTCGATTCCATACTTAAGCTAATCGATCTATCTGAAGAGGAGACAAAAGCCATTCTGACGGGTCTTTTGAAATCTGGTGATGTTTACGAGCCAAAAAAAGGATTCTATAAAGTTTTAGAGTAAGAAGTAAAGTTTTTAATAATCGAAATTGTGTCTTTGAGTAATGGCCTATAGGAAATTACATTGGAAAGCTAAAGCTATTGTCGATAAAAATTTTAGAGAAATTTTTTCCGCGGAAATTATTTCAGTTACAGGAGGTATATTGGCTGGTTTTCTTTTAGCAGTTATATTAGATAAAATTTTGCTAATTCCTGGTATTTTTATTTTTCTACCTGGCTTTTTAGAGTTGCGAGGAAATATCTCTGGCTCGCTGTCGGCTAGGCTTGGAACAGCCTTAGATATTGGCAAAATCAAACCAAAATACATTCAAAGATTTACAATAGAAAATTTTGCAGCAACTTTTATTGAGGTATTATTTGTTGCTTTGGCGTTAGCGGCTATTGCTTTTTTACTAACTTATTTTTTGTTTGGTGTAGCAGTACCAAGTTTGTTTTTAATCGCTCTGATAGCCTCATTGGTTTCTAACCTAGTCGAGTCGAGTCTAGCGATTTTGACAACTATTTGGCTTTTTAAAAGAGGCCACGATCCAAATAATATAATGGGCCCTTATGTTACTACAACAGGCGATATTGTTGGTGTGCTTAGCCTTATGTTGGCTATTTGGTTAATATGAGAGTAATCAAAAAAATAGTAAAGGAAAGCCTAATGATTTTAGTAGCAGCATCTATTTTAAGTACTATTGGAGGAATAGGTTTAGAAGCAATTAAGCAAAAAGTTGCATTTTTTATACCACTTCTAATTTTGATACCTGCGCTAAATGACATGATTGGAGATTTTGGAACAATAATTTCTTCAAGATTTACTACGCTGTTATTTGAAGGAAAAATACGCGGCAAATGGTGGAAGTCCAAAGAGTTAGCTAAGGAATTTGGAACAATTAGTACAATTTCTCTTTTTATAGCATTTTATTTGGGGATGCTGTCTATTTTCTTTTCACTTTTACAAGGCTTTAAAGTTAACACCATTGAGATTTTAAAAGTTGTAGCAATTTCTTATATTTTGACAGCATCTTTGGTTTTGACTATTTTTTTCGTTTCGATTGTTTCTGGGCTTTTTGTTTACAAGCGAAAAAAAGATCCAAATAACATTTTAATTCCATTAACAACAGCATTAGCGGATATTGGAAGTTTGATATTGTTCTCTATTCTTGTTTGGCTTCTGTTTTAATATAATTTAAACAAACCAAATAAACTTCTGAAGAAGTTCTTAGTGAAGCAGGAGGCTTTACTTCTTTTACTAATTTAAAATGTTTTTGCAATTTTTGTACAAATTCAGCATAATCAGGTCCTTGGAACGCTTTTGTTACAAAAGCTCCGTGTTTTTTCAAGACTTGTGTAGCAAAATTTAGAGCACAATTTGCAATTTGAAGCGCTATTCCGATGTCTAGACTTTTAATTCCGGAAAATTTTGGTGCGGCATCGCAGAGCACAACATCTGCAAGTTTATCTTGTAAAGTTTGCTTTACTTTAGCAATTGTGCTTTCTTTACAAATATCTCCTAAAATTGCTTCAAATGGTCCACTCAAACTCATTATTGGGCTAATGTCAACTGCAATCACTCGCCCTTTCGGACCAACTAGTTCTAAAGCTACTTGAGACCAGCTACCAGGAGCCGCACCTAAATCTATGACAACATCTCCACGCCTTATTAAATTGAATTTGTTTTGTAAATCTATTAACTTGTAAGCTGAACGTGCTCGAAATTGCTCTTTTTTTGCTTTTCGATAAAAAAATTCTCTTTTTCGGCTTCTAAACCAAACCTCAGACATAATATTTAGGCTTTTTAGCATTATTTAAAGATTGTGACTATGGGGAAAAATCGGATTTGGTAAGCCACGCGCTTTCTCCCAACAATTAAAATTTTTAAATTTAACCTTAATTTTTAATTGTTTTGTTAAAACAACAAATTTTTAAACTTAATTTAGCTTTATTTTTGTATGAACTCGGTCTGGAATGCTGCAAAAATTAAGGGCTCAAGAATATTTTTACGTGAAAAACCAATCGAACTTTTACTGTGCTTATCCAAAAGTTTAAACAAAGAGAAGTATCCATCGATGCTCGCTAAGGATTCCAAGTGTACTTATAGCCACACAGTGCATTTGCTACAGAAAATGGAGCGAGCAAACATTGTACAGTTTGAGAAAAGAGGAAGGCTGAAAATAGTAACTTTGACGAAAAAAGGTCAAGAAATAGTTGATCATTTCGAATCTTTGGCGAAAACATTCAATAAATAGGAGGTTGATAGGAGGCAAAATGGTAGAAGGCTATTGTGTTAAATGCAAGAAGAAAGTAGAAATTAAAAATCCAGTGAATACTACTATTAAAGGCAAAGCTGGCAATAGACCGGCTGTAAAAGGTGTTTGCCCAAACTGCGGGACAGCGATATTTAGGATTGGAGCATCTGTATAGTTTCGGTGACTTAGAATAATGCTCGGTGTAACACACCTTTTATTTTCTTTTCTTTTTGGTTCTTTTGTTTTTAATTTCATTGGTGGATCTTTACTTACAAAAATAATTTGGGCTTCTGCACTTCTTGCAGGAACTTTTATGCCGGACATAGACGCCAAAGTTGTTTTTCTAAGGCATAGAGGGCTTTTGCACACTATTTGGCCAGTTTTAATATTTTTAATTCTTGGAGGGCTTTTGTCAAAACTACAAATTTTATTTTTGCCATTGGCCATAGGATATTTAGGCCATTTGACCGCAGATAGCTTAACCCCTTCTGGAATTGCATTTTTCTATCCGATTTCAAGCCGCAAGGTCTCTGGACCAATTAGAACAAGTTCTGTTTTAGAATTAGTTTTGGTTATTTGTTTGTTGATTTTGATTTTCTTCAGCTGATTTTGTAAAATCGCTATCTAATTTTTCTGCATACTGTGCAATTCTATCCAAGGTTGGCTTAATCAAGTATTCTTTTAAGTACGCGTCTATAATTGACTTAATTTGCCCAAATTCTGAAATTCTATACCCATCTAAAGTTTTTTCTACTAATTTGTATTCTTTTAGCCTTCTTAATTGCCTTCTTAAATTTGGTTTAGAAGCACCTTTTATAGAGGAGAGATTTTGGACAATGTCTTCAATCGATAGTGTTTTTTTCGAGCTTCGTGCTGATAAAAGCAGTAAAAATAAATCTACGATTACATCACGAGAGTCTCCAGGGTTCAATAGACCAATAGAAAGTAAAAATTTTTTTACAAGTTCTCTTTGACCTAAGTTTTTTGGTTCTTCATATTTTCTTAAAGTGACTTCTTGAAGCGGCAAATCTTTCAACGCCTTTTTTTCCATTGCTATCAAATTATTTAGAGAAATTTAAAGATTTTGCAAGCTTTTTAGCTTTTCTAAAGAAGAACTAATTATATCATCGAGCTTGTATTCTTTTTCCAGTTCTTGAAGTTTTTCGAATGAAATTGATGTCTTTGGTTTTTTTGCTATTAAGGCGCAGCAATCTTTGTATGGTTGTATGGAAAGTTCATATGTTCCAATACGTTTTGCTAGCTCGATAGTTTCTTTTTTATCAAAGCCAATTAATGGCCTAAAAATTGTTACACCAAGCCCTTTCTCTACAACAGTTAAGTTAGAAATTGTTTGGGACGCAACTTGAGCTAAACTATCACCCAAAACAATTGCATCATAGCCTTTTTCTTTTGCCAACCGCTCTGCTACTTTTAACATGAATCTTCTAAATAGTTGTAACTCATATTGCTCAAGATTCAAAGTTGCAAGTTGAAAATCCCAAATAGGAATTAGCCATAAAGTACTTTTGCCTAAATATTTTTCAAGTTGTGCAACAATCTTTGGAATTTTTGATTGCTCTAGCTCTTCTTTATTTCGAACAGAGTAAAAGTGTAAGAAGTCTACTTTTGCACCTCTTTTGGCAATAAGCCAAGCTGCAACAGGGCTATCTATTCCTCCAGAAAGTAAGCAAAGTACTTTTCCTGAAACACCTACAGGTAGCCCACCAGGTCCTTGAATTTTTTCTGTGTAAATAAGTGCACGATTCTTTAGAACATCTATGAAAATTTCTAATTCATAATTTTTTAGATCTACTTTATAATTTTGACTTTCGCAGGACTTGCCAATTTCACGTGAAATTTCGACAGAGTTCATAGGGAAACTTTTGTCTGCTCGATTTGTAGTTATTTTGAATGTTTTTGGGTTTTTACTTTTAATTAGCTCAAGAACTTTTGATTTTAGCTCTTCAAGATCTCTAGGACAAACCTTCACATCCGCAATCCAAGCTATTCCAAAAACTTCTTTCAACAATGGAATTTTTGAAGAATCAGCATCAATTAATATTGAACAAAGTTCTTTTTCAATTTTAACATTTCCAATTTTCTCTTTGATATTTTGAATTAGCTTGTTTTCAAACTTAGCCCTATTTTTACCTTTTAGCCCAATTTCGGCATACCTAACTAGCAACATAATTTTTCAAAATAAAATAAGAATTTAAAAATTATTGCTGAGTTGTCTGAGCCGATTGATTTGCTTCGCTGATTTGTGCGCTTCGCTTTGCTTCTTGGAGTATATAATTAGCAATTTTTTGTGCGCTAGAAGTTTTTGGTAATAGTCCATCGCATCCATCGTATGCAGCATTTTCTCTTTGAGCTAGTCCCGTTATGTAGTTTTTTACGGCTGGCCTATTCAACCAATAAATTATTGTGTTTGCTATGTTTTCAACAGCGTTGGCTGTTTCGTAGTAATCATCGCCAATTCTGCTAGGTAACATTCCTTTGAGTGTTTCTTTATCTACTTTAATACCATAGCTAATTACAATATCTGCCAATTTATTTACTACGCCATTTAGCCAATTTTGATACGCTTTCTCTTCAGCCTCAGCAATTTTTTGTTCTTTGACCTTTTCGATGCGCTCGTTATCTTTATCGGTTATGCCAGTTTCGTATACTCCTGTGTCGACTTTGCTAGCATTGAAACTAAATTTTTCTATTTTAGAGCAACCTATGTTTTGGAAAGTCGCTAATGCGTCTAGCCAAAATCTTATTTTCTCTTGAACCCTTTCTTTTGGTGGCAAATTCGTAGTTTCGCTATAAAGTTCTTTCATTGCACGGCTGTATATTCTATTGCTAATTGCTCTGCCAAATTCTGTAAGGCAAGTATCAATTTTTTTGTCTAAAGCTTCATACTTTTGCACAAAACCGTTCCAATCTTGCGAGGCTGCTTCAGCTATTTGTTTTAGCTCTGGAAATATCCCATAATATGTGTTGGTTGTTGCATTGGCATTTACATTAGTTGCTTTATTTGTAACTTCTTTAAGTTCGGCCATAAGTTTGTTATAAGAAATTTTTAGCGGATTTAAACTGCCTTCTTTGAGATGTGGTAAAACACGAGCTACATCGGATTCGCTTATTACTTCCTTGCCATTTAATTTCTTTTGTAATTCTTTAAAAGTACCTTCAGGCAAAAGGGTAAGTAATATTTCTTTTTTTAGAATTTGTTCAATTTTTTTCTCTCGTACAAAGGCGTTGTATTCGGAAGCATATTGTTCCGCCGCCTTTTTGACATTTGGGAATATCGTGCTTATTTCATCTGCGCTTACAGTCTCATATTTGCATCCTTTTGCATTCCAAACAGCTTTGACTTTTTCTATGTTAAAGTGTGTTCCAAAAATTATGGGGTAGTCGAAATTTGTTTCTTTTGTAACTTTTGGAAGAGCGCTAATTAGTTCTTGATAATTTTTTGTATTGGCAATTTTTTCGAAAAGTTCATTACAAATGTTTTGCTTTATGACTATTTCGTTGTTGTAATTTGTTAACGCGTTTGGAGCTAAACTGCCAGCCAGAGCAGGATCTTTGGCTGAAAGTAGAGATTCTAAGCCTTTTATGTGCTTTATAGCCTCTTCTATCTTGCTCCTTTTTGTTTGTAGTAAATTTAGAATTTCGTTTTTGTATTTGTTAAAAATATCTTGTTCTGTAGCCTCTAGTTTTCTACATTCCGCGATTAGTTCTAGCATCGCCATAGTAGAAATATTGAAAAGATAGTTTTAAAAATCTTTGGTATATAGGGAATTTTTCTTACCTAATACCACTCTTTCTTAAGTTTTAACAAATATGCTGCGGCATTTGTACCCAAGTGAATTGCTGGTGTTAGAATTAGAATTGCAGCGAATTCTGGCAAAGTTGGGAGCTCTACAAAGCTAACGAAGAGTAGTGCAAAGACTACAAAACCTAATTGATCTAAGAGAGGGAAAGATTTACCTCTTTCTAAGCCAATTCTTCTCTTAATAAATGAACCAAATGCGTCCCCTATAAGCGCGCCAAGGCTGAGCAAAAATCCTGCGAGAGGCCGAGCTTGAAGAAACCCTATGGCGCTTCCAACTAAAATACCTGTTAGAAAACCTCCCCAAGTTTTTCCAGGTCCGAGAAGAGGTTTGCCGCGAATTTTAATGTTGAAATCCATTGGGTAATTATATTTTCCCAATAACTTTGTTCCAATAACTGGAGAAGCATTTGCAAAATAAGCAGGAAGTATGAACCAAAGCGCATCAATTATTAGTTGTAAAATGTTTGCCATTTTATAACATGTCTAGCGGGCTTTTTATCTTTTTAAGTTCTTTTGCAGACACCTTTGTATAGATTTGAGTTGTGCTAAGATCTGCATGTCCTAGCAGCTCTTGTATTTTTCTTATGTCTACACCAGCTTCTAAAAGGTGTGTAGCAAAACTGTGACGTAGTGTGTGCGGAGAAATTTTTTTGTTTATGTTTGCCAATTTTGCAGCTTTACTTACAATTGCTTGCACTGTTCTAACAGAATATTTTTCATTTGCTCCGTTAAAAACATAATCTTCTGGTTTTTTATCTTTAAAAAACTCAGATAATTTTGGTTTTAGTTTTTCGGGTATTATAAAAAAGCGGTCTTTTGCGCCTTTTCCAGATCTTATCCATCCAATTCCAGCATCTAACTCAAAATCTTTTACTTTTAAATTAACAACTTCGCTAACTCGCATTCCAGAAGAATAAAGCAACTCTAGTAAAAGAACATGCTTTGGATTTTTAAGAGCGCTTAAGAGTTTTTGCACTTCTTCTTTTGTTAGGACAACTGGCAGGCTTTTTGGAATTTGTATTCTCTTTGGCAAATCGATTGGCTTTTTTAAAACATCTTCGAATAGAAACTTCAAAGCAGCTTTTGCAAGAACCATGCTTTTAATAGAAATTTGCCTTTCATTTATTAAGTGTGCTAAGAAAGCTCTAGCAGTGTCAGAGCTAAGCTCTTTTGTTGCACTTTTTTGGTTCAAATATTCGAAATACTTGTTAATGAAAAAAGAGTATGTTTTGATTGTCTTCTGGCTAGAACCCCGCAATTTAAGTTCTATTGTTGCTTTGTTCAGCAGATCTTCGTTGAAGTTTTGGCCAGTTGAAGGCATATTTGAAATAGGAAAGGTTTAAATTTAAATTTATTTATTTTTGATGGAGATGAAAATCCCTGAAAAAAGGCCACCTTTAAAAAGAATTTCAGAAATCATTTGGGAAATTTCTCCAGATTATAAGTCAGATGAGCCGAAGATGCTTGTACCAGCACAAATTTTCGCTACACCAAAACTCCTTGATGCAATGGATTTGGCAGTTTTTGAGCAAATTACGAATGTGGCTTGCCTGCCAGGAATTCAAAAAGCTGCGATGGCGATGCCAGATGCACACTGGGGTTATGGCTTTCCAATTGGTGGAGTTGCAGCATTTGACTTGGAAAATGGAATAATAAGTCCTGGTGGAATTGGATACGATATTAATTGCCTCGAGCCAAACACAAGAATTTTAACAAAGTATGGCTATTTCAAAAAAATAAAAGACTTTTCAAACAGCTTTTCAACTGAAGAGCTTTCTTGTATGGATTTGGAAAGCAAACAAAAGAAATCGGCGAGCGCAGTCCTTTTCTTACGAAAGAAAGCCGATCACCTCTTAAGAATCAAAACTAAATGCGGCGAAGAGCTTCTACTAACAAAAGATCACCCAGTTTACACGGGCAAAGGCATGGTGCCTGCAGGTCGTCTTAAAGTTGGCGAAAGTATAGTCATACACCCATTCAATGGCGTTGAGTACGAAGAGCCTGAAGAAAAAATAATTTTAGACGAAGCAGATATAATTAGGCTGGTTGGCAATAGGTGGAAGTTGATTAGAGAGCTAAAGAGCAAAGACCTTTTGCCTCTTAAGACAACGTCTAGAAAATTACCAATACTAGCTAAGTTGCTGGGCTTTCTAACCGGTGATGGCTGGTTAGGTAGTTACTATTCTAAAAAACGAAAAATGGATATTTGGTCTATGCGAGTAATTGGAAAGCCAGAAGATTTAGAAGAGATAAGAAAAGATCTTGCAGAATTGGGCTACAAAATCAATTTTATTAAGACTTCGAATTACAAAAGCGAGCTAACTGAGATCGATGGCGGCAAAAGAAAGATAGTTGGGCAATCGACACAATTAACTATCAATTCACAGTCGCTTAGTGTTTTGTTATACGCGCTAGGCCTGCCGAAAGGAAATAAATCCAGAGTGAAGGTATCAGTTCCGAATTGGATTAAAGCTTCGCCTCTTTGGATAAAAAGACTTTATTTGGCTGGGCTGTTCGGCGCGGAACTTACTAAACCAACACAAAGAAAAGGCGAACCTAATAGCTTTATCGAACCATGTTTTAGTCAAAATAAAATAAATAGTTTGGAATTAGAAAATATGAATTTTCTTTTTGAGATAGTTAACTTACTTGCTGAGTTTGGGATTTGTGTAAACAAAATATACAAACAAAAAGGTGTTAGAAATTCCTATGGCGAAGAGACGCATAAGCTTTCTCTTAAAATTTCAGCAAGGCCTGAAAATTTAATAAACTTATGGAGTAAGATAGGATACGAGTATTGTAAAGCACGAAAAGAATTAGCAGCTCTCGCAGTCGCATATCTAAAATATAAACTTAACTTTTTAGATAAACTTAAAAAAATCTTGGAAGAAGCTAAAGTACTTAGAGAAAAAGGGCTCTCGAAAAATGAGTTGTTTGCTCGAGCAGAGACTTTGGGAATAAGCAAGTCTTTTGTCGAGGGGCGATTGCATCAAACATGTCTGAGCACAGCACTTAGGTTAACATCGGCCTTCCCAAGCTTTGAAGAATTTAAACAAGCTCATCAAATACCAAATTCTGAATTTGTGTTAGATGAAATAGACGAAATCGAAGAGCTACCTTATGATGGTTTTGTATACGATTTCACAATGAACGATTCTAATCACAACTTCATTGCTAATTCCATAGTATCGAGCAATTGTGGTATGCGTTTGATTCTTACGAATTTGACAATTTCGGAAGTAAGACCAAAATTGAAAGAATTAGTTGATACACTCTTTAAGTTAGTACCTGCTGGAGTTGGCGCACATGGCTTTGTAAAGCTAACACCTCAACAGCATAAAGAAGTAATGATTGAAGGTGTAGATTGGTGTATTAAAAACGGCTACGGCTGGCAAGAAGATAAAGAACGAATTGAGGATTTCGGCGCAATTCCAGGCGCAGACCCATCAAAAGTTTCTCAAAAAGCAATATCTAGAGGTGCGCCAGAGCTTGGGACTTTGGGAAGCGGCAATCATTATTTGGAAATTCAATACGTCGCGCCAGAAAATATTTTTGACGAAAAACTTGCAAAGAAATTTGGAATTTTTCCAGATCAAGTTGTTGTGATGGTGCATTGTGGAAGTAGAGGATTTGGCCACCAAATATGTACCGATTATGTAAATGTATTCAGGCAAAAAATGCCAAGTTGGGGAATTAAAGTGCGAGACATTGAGTTAGCATGTGCGCCTTTTAGAACAAAAGAAGCACAAGATTATTTTGCAGCTATGAAATGTGCAGCAAATTATGGCTTTGGAAACAGGCAGCTAATCACACATAGGATTAGAGAAGCTTTTTCACAAGTTTTTGGAACTGATGCAGAAAAATTAGGGATGCACATTGTTTATGATGTTGCGCATAACATCGCGAAAATTGAAGAACACGAGATCGATGGTAAAAAGAAAGAGCTGATTGTGCATAGAAAAGGTGCAACAAGATGTTTTGGACCTGGGCGAAAGGAGCTAGCTCCGATTTATCGTGATATTGGCCAGCCGGTTATTGTTGGTGGAAGCATGGAGACAGGTTCCTATTTATGCTTAGGAACAAAAGAAGCAATGAAACTTACTTTTGGAAGTACGATGCACGGTTCTGGTAGGACAATGTCTAGAGCAGCAGCAAAGAAAAAAGTTACGGGAAAAGAGCTACAAAAGAAAATGGAAGAGCGAGGAATTTATGTTAGATCAGTTTCTATGTCTGGCTTAGCAGAAGAAGCCAGTATGGCGTATAAAGATATTTCAGAAGTTGTCGAAACAATGGCCATCGCAGGGGTTAGCAAGAAAATCGCAGCCCTTAAGCCCATTGGGAATGTAAAAGGCTAAATTGCTATTTTATGGGCAATATCGAAAAGTTTATATAGTAAAAATACCATTTATTACTTATGGGTGGCAAGATTGCCAAAGGGATACAATGCTTTGACTTGAACGATATTAAGCAAGCGAAGACATACTTTGGCTTACTTAAGAAATTAGTTCGTTCGAAGCTTAAAGTCCCCATAATGGCGAAAGGTATGATGAGGATGATCGATTTCACAAAAAAGCTTGCAAAGCTCGATATTTATCCACCCTTCGAAACTCATTGGACAAAAGAAGAAAAAATCATACTCGGCAAGTTCTTAAGTGGCCAGTAGCCATGTGCCTCCTATGACCGGCCAGTTGCCGAGCTGGCCGGTAATGCTCTTTCCTTTTATTTCCTTTCGATGTCAAGCCTTAAAAAATTTTGTATGTTATAGTATAATATGGATTTGAATTCAAAGTTGGAATCGCCACTGGACAAATGCGCAAGATTAGAGGAAAAACTAGATGATTTTCTCAAAAAGCGCATGGAAGTGGTTGATCTTAAACAAGTTGTAAAAGTTGATGCTTTGCGAAATGGTTACTCTTCTGAATTTAATAAATTTGTAAATGCAAATGGATTGAACGAAAAAAGAAAATTCCCTTATAGAGATAATGATTCGACATTTTTCAGATTGTATTTTACAATACCTTTTGTAATGTCTGAATTATTAGACGGTTCTAAATACAAATATGTGACTGCTCTTGCAATTGCGCATTACGCAAGTATTAATGTCCATGATGTTTACAAATGTCTAAATGAATTGGCAGCAGAAGGTTTGGTTAAAAAATTAAAAATTTCCGAAATTCCTGAATATAAGGAAATTAGTAAAGAAAAAGACGACTTTAAAAAATTAAATAAAATTTCACTAAAAGAAATAGAGAACTTCGACCGTGCTTGGGGAAAAATCCCTGAACCGGTAAGGAAATCTTATGAGAAAAGTTATGCAGAGTTATTGGAAAATTTAAAACGAGAGGCAAGCCGCTCGCTCTCGCCAGAAAAAGAAGAACTTTTGAGACCTTCTAAACCCAGGGATTACTATTTGCTCACAGATTTAGGAAAACAACTTTTAGAAAAAATTAAAAATTCTAGCCCTTATGTTGTTGGAAAATTCCAAGATATTTTTAAAACCATTAGAGAAAAAATGGATAAGTTAGCATCAAAGCCATTTCTCGAATTAAAGATTTTGCATATAAAAGAAAGGGAAATAGAAAATTCTTATTTAATTTACAAATCTGTTTTAGAGGAAATGTTAAAATTGCCAGATGGATCTAGCTATTTATGTCCGCTACATTTTTGTGATTTTGGAAAATACAAATTAGTTTGTGTTCCAGAGAGGCCAAAATCAGAAGAAGACAAAATTGCAGATCTTTATCTCTTGAATGGAGAACTTTTAGCAAGATTAAATGCAGAAATTCCTTTGTTAGTAAAGATCGGATCTAGTAGCCGAGACGCGAAAGAATATGAGAGGTGTAATTCTGATTTAAGAAGAAAGTATGATTTAATTTGTAAAGACATCAGAAGTGGTATTATGGGTTTTAACACAGAGGGAAAAAGAATTATTTATGATAAAAAAGACGGCAGAACATTTTACACGAATGGAAATGTTGAAAAGGTAATTTTGAAATCTCAAAAAGAAGTTCCTCTTTCTGGATTTGCAGGTATAGTATTTCTAACGGAGGGATGGGACTATATTTTAAAATCAAAAGTGTAGGATAAGAGAAACTTTTTAAAACCATTTAATTGATTTGGACTTATGGGGCATATAAAGAGGAAGCGACCGAGGAGAGGAAGCCTTGCTTTTTGGCCTAGAAAGAGAGCCAAAAGAATTTATCCAGCCCCAAATTTTGCACGAATAAATGAGCCTAAAGTTCTTGGTTTTGTTGGATATAAAGCAGGCATGAGTTCTGTTGTTTTTATCGATAACAGACCGAAATCTCCGACAAAAGGAGAAGAAGTTTGCAGCCCAGTTACGATTGTTGAAGCCCCGCCGCTAACTGTTTTCGGAATAAGGCTTTACGGAAAAAATGATTATGGCATGAGTGCAATTGGCGAAGTTTGGGCTGAAAAATTAGATAAAGAGCTTGCTAGAAAGTTGAGATTGCCAAAAGAACAAAAACTGAATTTAGAAAAACTAAAAGAGCTTTTACCAAAGGCAACCGAAGTCAGAATTTTAGTTCATACTAATCCGAAAGAGTGTGGGTTTGGAAAAAAGAAGCCGGATGTTTTAGAGTTGCCAATTGGCGGCTCTGTTGAAGAACAATTTAACTACGCTTGCTCTGTTTTTGGAAAACAACTTTCAATAAAAGACATTTTCAAGCCAGGTCAATATGTAGATGTGCATGCAGTTACAAAGGGCAAGGGATTTGAAGGTGATATTAGACGATTCGGTATAAAACTTGCAAGCCATAAAGCAGAGTTTGGTAGAAGACATAGAGGGACGATGGGACCAATTACACCAGCGGTAACAGGCTGGTGGATTGCACAGCCAGGCCAGTTCGGCTATAATACTAGGACAGAATATAATAAGCAAATTTTGAAAATATCAACACCAAAAGAATTTAATCCAAATCCAGTTTCCGGCTTTATCAGATATGGAATTGTAAAAAACGATTATATTATTTTGGCAGGCTCTGTGCCAGGATCAAAAAAGCGAGCAATTATTTTGAGTTTTCCGATGAGAAGGAACAAGTTGCCTGAACAAGCACCCGAAATAGTTCACATTTCGTTAAAATCTCAACAAGGTTAAAATGAAAGTACCAGTTTTTTCAGTGAGTGGGGAGAAGATCTCTGAGGTAGAATTACCAGAACAATTTTCGGAAGAGGTAAGACCTGATTTGATAAAAAGAGCTGCTTTGGCAGTTCTATCGGCGCAACACCAGCCCTATGGCACAGACCCAATGGCTGGAAAAAGGCAAGGAAAGGCTTTGCCAAAAAGAAGGCGAAAATTTGGCACAACTTATGGAAAAGGAATTTCTAGAGTTGCAAGAAAAATACTTTGGTCTAGAGGAGAGCAATTTGGTTGGGTTGGTGCAAGAGGAGCACAAACAGTTAAAGGCTTGAAGGCATTTCCGCCGAAAGTTGAAAAAGTATTCGTAGAAAAAATAAATAAAAAAGAAAGGCGAAAGGCGATAAGGTCTGCCCTAGCTGCATCAGCCAATTTTGATTATGTTTCTAAAATTCATAAAATTGAGAGCGGCGTTGTTTTGCCAATTGTAGTAGAAGCAGATGCAGAGAAACTGTCAAAGACAAGAGAGGTTTATGCGCTCCTTAAAAAACTAAAGCTTTCCGCTGAGTTGAAAAGAACAAAAGAGAGAAAAATAAGATCTGGAAAGGGAAAAATGCGAGGGCGAAAATATAAAACTAAAGTTGGACCTTTACTAATAGTTTCGAAGCCGTGCAAACTTGAAGCGGCAGCAAGGAATTTAGTTGGCGTTGATGTTTGCGAAGTTAACGCACTTAATGCCGCACTGCTAGCCCCTGGTGCAGAGTCAGCACGCCTAACTATTTGGACACTGCCTGCTTTAGAAAAGCTAAAGAAGGAGGGCTTGTTTAAGTAAAATGGACCCGTATGATGTTTTGAAATACCCACTTTCAACAGAAAAAGCAGTCAGACAAATGGAGACTGAAAATAAGTTAATTTTCATCGTAGATCCAAAAGCAAACAAAAAGACAATAAAATGGGCAGTTGAAAAAGCGTTTAATGTTAAAGTCGAATCTGTAAACACAGCAATTATGCGAGATGGAAAAAAGAAGGCTTACATAAAACTAAAACCAGAGACGCCAGCTTCAGAAGTCACGACTGCACTAGGCTTGGCTTAAGATTGGTTCTTGTCTTTGGTATTCTTGTTTTAAATTCTTTAGTGCTTCTTCAACAGTTTTGAATTGTCTTAACTTTTCTCTCGCCTCTCTATAACGTCGTCCCTCCAATGTTGTATTTGGATTTATTTCAGAGAGTTGGCATTTTCCATTTTCTGCTAAGACTAAATGTGTCAAGTATTCGATAAAATATTCATCCCCTCCTCTTTCTCTAATTTCTTCGTTAGTCCCATATTTCATAAAAACACGATGTAACATCTCATGAACTATAGTTCCTTCGCCTTCGGAAATTTTGCCATTCTCTAACCTGTATGTTATTAAGTTGTCTAAAAGATAATTACAATGGCCGTAATGAATGGGCACGTATATAACTAGCTCAGTTCGAAGAAAGTTTATTTTCTCTGCTTTTTCAAGCTCGTATTTTTCTAAGAGAGTATTACAATCAAGACTTAAAAATTTACTAAGATCTGTTCTAGGCTCTTTAATGTCTGGGAAATGTGTTTTATTTATTTCTTCGACTAGATCGAGATATTGCTTTGCTGATTCTGTTGCATAATAAATTTTGCGTCTGTCACGAACTATTATTGGAGGAAGCTTTTCTTGATCTAATCTATTGATGTCTATTTCTGAAGCAAAGTATTTCTTTACAAATTCCTTTACTTGTTCCCAGTCGGTTTTAATGACATCCTCTAAGTTACCCAATTCCTTTATACCTTCCCAGTTTTCCAAGTAATCGTTTTCCATGTATTTAAATATCAAATCAAGTATATAAAGTTTTCTATATTGCTAAATAAGTTTTTTTAACATTGGTTCTGATTTTGGAACCAAAGTTTTAAATATTAGTTCTGATGATGAAACTTTTGCTTGAAGCCTTTTTAAATACCGTCAAAATATACAATGGAAAACTTTATAAATAAGTATTACCATATTGAATATATGGCAGGCGATAAAACCTTGGAAGAAATAATAAAAGAAATAAAAGATTCAGAGCGTGGAAAAGCTGATTTAATAATTGGGCGTCCAAGTGCCGAAAGAGACAAATTTGTTAATGGAATAACTAAGTTTAGTGAAATTTATGCAGCTTCAAAGAGCATAGACGCTGACGCCTTTAAAAAGGCAATAGTCAGTACCATAGAAAATTTCGGAAAATCGTCACGCCTAGCGCAGATTCCTGTAGGGAGCCTATTGAGTGCGGTATGCTACGCTGATAAGAGCTCTGACGATTATATAAATTCAATAAAAGATTTGTGCGAAAATGAAATTGGAATCAAAGAAATTTATAATGATGCTTATTTCAGTGCTTTGTCTTTGCTTTATGCCGTAGCTGCAGGAAAATATGCAGAGGATAACGATACATTAGGCAAAATAAAAGGTTTGCTTAGCCAAACGCCATTCGGCAGAGCAATTGAAATGGTTGGTTCTCGTTACGTGAGAGATGGCGAAGCAAAGAACATGAAAGTTGCAAAGGTTTACGTGGATTTAGCAGCCACATTGGGCAAAATCTACACAGATGTTGCGAAGCAAAACGGAAAAGATGTTTCTAAAGAGGTAGAAAACAACTATAGAGCCATAAAAGAACTTTTAAGTTACGTTGATAAAAATTAAATGGCTGCATGGAAAACGAAAATTTAGAAAAAAGCTTAATCGACAGTATTAAGCGATTAGCTGACGAAATTCCTGCGATCGACGAGAGTATAATAGAAATTCGACATCTTTGCGAAAGTTACCCAAAGTATCTTAAAATTAAAGATTGTTTAGATACTGACATTGCAGGCGAAATTATGAACATCGCCGGCAAAAAACTAGCGGATTGTTTAAGATATAAAAAGTATAGTGAGGCATTTAGAGGATGGTTTCGTACTAATGAAGGCTCAAAACTTGATAAGTTGTATGATTTTAGTGTAGATGTTTATGAAATTTGTTTGAATTATTGTTGCGAGGTTTTCGGTACTTTGAAAAAAGATGTTGATCCGGGAGATGTTTTTATCACACTAAATAAATTTGTCAGAACTTTGTTGGAAAAAGGCCTTGACAAGCAAGAAGTTTTTAGCACACTAAGCAATTTGGCAGTTGCAATGGCGAATTTAGAAAGTGAATTAATAGAAGTAGACTACGGTAAAATGTTCAAGTATGAGCGCGCAATAAGAGAATTATCAAAGCAAAATTCTGTAATTTCTGCATTTTATGAAAAAGCACTTCAAAATGCTAAGTTAGAAGTAAATAGGGCAATAGACTCTTCACGCGAGTTTAATGTAAGCACGCCCATGACACTTTTATCAACAATTGGTAGAATATATGCAGACGCTAAAGGAAACAAAAAAGAAATTTCTGAAAAAATAGTTAAGGATTACTCAAGCGTATGGCCTCGCGAGAGCGCATACGATGATGTTCAAAGAGAAAATACTTTTGAGATTATTAGAAGCATTATCGCAGATTGATTTCCAGGAACCAAAAACTTTATAAATATAAATTTCTATATTGATAAGAGAGGTGGGGAAAATGGGAATCTTGGGCAAACTTTTCGGAAAAAAGGAAGAAAGTACTTTAGAAGCAAAAATAAACGTTAATCCTGAAATAGTAAAAAAAATTCGGGATGAAGTTATTGAAGACTTAATTGAAGATAAGTATGGATATTGGGCCATTGTTTCTGTTTTTAACAACATGTATGATACTATTAAAGGTAAAAATGAAAACGCTGTTGAGAAATTAGCAAAAAATGAAGATGTACTACGTGCAATGTATAATTCGCTTTTACGAAAAGCTAAAGTTGCTCTATATCAAGCTGGTAAAAGATACGGCTTAAACGACGAATTAAAGCAAATATTTAACGAAAATAGCGGTGGGGCCGATTTTTATGCAAATCTAACGCTTGGCGTACTTTCAAAACCATCTTCAAAAGGGGCTGAAGAATGTGTTGAATACGCAAGAACTGCTTTAGCAATGGCAGGTGTGGTTGGTACTATATATAAAGGAGTTACAGAGTTAAACGGCAAAGACGTAAGTGAGCGAGTAGGCACACTTTACGAGCGTGCAAAGAAAGCTTTTGATCTAGTTAGACAATATCTCGACAAAAAAGACGGAATAAAAATAGAGGATGTTGTAGTTACTTATGATGTTAAAGGCACAAACTCAAAGATGTAAATCATGAGAAAAAAGACGGAGATGTTGGAGACATTGTAGTTACAAAGTAATATCTTAATTTATTTTTGATTTTTTTATCTCGTCTTTTTGTTCCTTTTGTTCCTTTTTTATTATTAATTTTTATTTTTGGCAAATTTTTCGAATGTAGAGTTACTTTTTTAAACCCATTTTCGCGTTATTAGGGTATGGGTAAGAGATTGCAGACGCAAGCGAGAGGAAAAGGCGGGCCTAGGTATAGAGTTAACTCTCATCGCTTTTACGGAAAAATATCTTATCCAAAAGCACAAAATTTGTTAAGAGGCGAAGTTCTAGATTTAATTGACTGTCCAGGACATTCTGCACCATTAATGCATGTTCGATATGAAAATGGTGAAACTGTACTGTTGCCTGCTCCTGTTGGCATAAAAGTTAATGATTTTGTTTGGTCTGGAGAAGGTTCTGGACTTGGTCTTGGTTGCACACTTCCTTTGAAAGACGTTCCTTCTGGTTATCCTGTTTATGCAATCGAACGAATTCCTAACAACGGTCCAGAATTTATTAGAGCTGCAGGCTCTGCAGCCGTCGTTGTTGGAAAAGAAAAAGATAAAGTAATCGTAAGACTCCCTTCTAAAAAAGAATATTTGTTTGATGGGCGATGCCGAGCTACAATTGGTGTAGTTGCAGGCGGCGGACGAAAAGAGAAGCCTTGGGTTAAAGCAGGTAAGAAAGCAATCGCTCTTGCTGCAGTCGGCGGAAGAATTTTCCCAAGAGTATCTGGCGTTGCTAGAAACGCAGTTGACCATCCATTCGGTGGAACACATAGAAGAACAAAAGGAAGACCAACAACTACGAGGAGAATTGGAACTCCGCCTGGTAGAAAAGTTGGTTTGTTGTCTGCTAGAAAAACAGGTCGTGGTAAGTAAACAATGCCGAGCGTAACTTTTATAAGCAAATGTTTGAATGATTTGCGTAAATGGTAAGAGTATTTACTTATAGAGGGAAAACAGCAGAAGAACTGCAAAAGTTAGATTTAGCAGCTTATGCAGAGTTAGTGCCAGCAAGGATTAGAAGATCGATTAAAAGAATGCCTGAAGAGGAAAAGAAACTTTTAAAGAAAATTATTGCTGCAAAGGAAGGCAAGTATAATAAAATGATTAAAACCCATCTTCGAGAAATGCCTATTTTGCCAATTATGTTTGGAATGAAAATCGCGGTTCACAACGGAAAGGAATTTGTTCCAGTTCAAATTACTCCAGAAATGGTTGGCACAAGATTAGGAGATTATGTACTAAACTGCAAGGAAGTCAAACATGGAGGACCTGGTATTGGTGCTACAAGAGGATCCAAATTCTTGTCTGTGAAGTAAACATGGTGCTCAGATACAGTTTTCAGGGCTTCGATTCGAAAAGCATGGTTAGAGTTGTTGGCAGAGATTTGCCGATTTCTAGGAAAAGCAGCTATGAACTTGCAAAAGCCATTAGAGGTAAATCTTTGCCAAAAGTGTTTAAGTTATTAGAAGATATAATTTCGCTTAAGAGACCAATACCTTATACTAGGTATAACCGAGATGTAAGTCATAAACCTGGAATGGCTGCGGCTCGTTATCCCGTTAAAAGTGCAAAGTATGTCCTAAAGCTATTAAAGAATTTACAAGGATCTGCAAGAACAAAAGGCTTTGATCTCCAAAAACTAATTATAATTCATGCCGCAGTACAACAAGGCTCAAAAAGAAGGCGAGGCGGTAGAAAAGTCGGTTTAATTGGAAAAAATGCTCATTTCGAAATAGTTGCGATGGAGAAAAATGATTGAGCGAGAATTCATAAAAGAAAAAACAAAATATTTGAAAATAAAAGAGTATTTAGCAACAGCGTTTCCAAAAGCAGCAGGTCTAGGGAGAATCAACATAGAGAAGACTCCATTTGGTGAAAGAATTACTATAGAAGCCGTTAAGCCAAGTATGATTATTGGCAAAGGCGGCGCAACAATTGCAGCAGAAACAGCGAACTTGAAAAGCAAATTTGGGCTAGAAAACCCCCAAATCGAAGTTAAAGAAGTAGATGTTCCTGACTTAAATGCTGCCATAGTTGCGAATCGAATTTGCTCAGAGCTAGAACGCTATGGCACTTCCAGGTTTAAGGCAATTGGTTACAAAGCACTACAATCTATAATGGATGCTGGTGCACTCGGAGCAGAAATCCGAATTGGTGGACGAGGTGTTCCTGGCCAAAGAGCTAAAAATTGGAGATTTGCTGCAGGGCACATGATTAAAAGTGGACAAATCGCCTTAGAAGGAATTGATATTTATAAAACAGCAGCTAATTTGCATTCTGGCACAGTTGGCATAAAAGTTATGATAATGCCACCTACTCTCGAATTGGTTGATAAAGTTAAAGAAAAAGTTAAAGAGGAAAATAAGGAAGCAAAAGTTGAGACCAAAGAAGAAAAACCTAAAGAAGAGCCTAAGGAAGGAAAAACAGAGGGAGAAAAAGCTTCACAAACAAAACAAAATGGCAATAGTTCGAGTAAATGAGTTAAAGAAATTGTCAAAAGCAGAATTGGATTCGAAAGAAGCAGAGCTAAAAAAAGAGCTAATGAAGCTCAATTCACAAAAAGCCACTGGAAATTTGGCCAGCCCCGGAAAAATCAGAGCAATCAAAAAAGCTATTGCAAAAATCAAAACAATTAAAAGTTCGATATCACACGCATGAAGATTGAAAAGATATTCTCGGTTGTTCTAGGTGTAAAATGAGTGAGATGTGCCCAGTTTGCGGATTGCCAAAAGAACTTTGTGTATGCGAGAGCATAGCGAAAGAGTCGCAAAAAATCGTTGTTAAAATTGTAGAGGGAAAGTATAAGGGGATGTGGATAACACAGATCGAAGGAATTGATGTTGGAAAAGACGAAATCAAAAACATAACAAAGCAACTGAAGAAAATGCTCGCCTGCGGAGGGAATTTTAAAAACGGAGTTATAGAGTTGCAAGGCGACCACTCTAAAAGAATAAAAGATGTTTTAGAAAAACTTGGCTTTAAAGCAGAAAATATAGAGCTATTTGCTAAAACATGATAACTGCAAGAACTTTACTTCGGCACGAACTTATTGGCTTAAATGCGAAAGTTCTGAGATCTAAAAATGCTGCGAATGTTGGCATTGAAGGTAAAATTACAGATGAGACTTTGAACACACTAACAATTCAAACAAATAGCAGGGAAAAGAAAATTTTCAAGGCAGATGTTGTACTTTTAATAGAGCTGCCAGATAGGAAAAAAGTACAAGTGGATGGAGTTCTCCTAGTCGGCCGGCCTTGGGAACGAATTAAAAAGAAGTTTCCGAGGTATTAAGAGCTGACAAAATTTACCTTTACGCAATACTTAAAGATTTCAAAATTGTTGCTACGAGCACATTCCAAGGAAAATTCCGAATGCGAGCAAAAGATAGACTCACGATCCTAAGACTTATGATTCTATGCTTTTATTTCTTCGAATTTCTTCGATTTGGGACATGCCAATGGCTTCTTTGCCCTCATCGCAGAGCTTAACTTTTTGTAAGCATGAAAGGCGTGTGGCTTAAATTAAGAAGGCAAACGACAATTTTTAAAAAGTAACATTTATAAAAGCATATTTTTAGCTTTGAAAGTGGAGATGGAAGCGAACAAAAAAATCGGAACTGAAAAAGGATCGAAGAGTGCAAAAGTAGGTGTTAGTGCAAAGTCTAGTGCAAAGCCATGTAATGATGTAAATTGCCCATTCCATGGTAGTCTAAAAACTAGAGGGCAAATTTTTGAGGGTGTTGTTACGAGTGCAAAAATGCAACGCTCTGCCACTGTAGAATGGCCTTATTTATATTATTTGCCAAAATACGAACGTTATGAAAAGCGAAGAACTAGAGTAAAGGTACATGTTCCTGATTGTATAAGTGTAAAAGTTGGAGACAAAGTCAAAATTGCCGAATGCAGACCCATTTCTAAAACAATATCATTCGTGATAATTGAAAATTTGAGCCAAGGCTCAAGGAGTTCGCCATGAAAGCCGTAAAATCTAAAGTAACAAAAGCTTTGCCAATTGGCGCGAATGTAATTGCGGCAGATAACAGTGGCGCAAAAGTAATTCAAATAATTTCAGTTAAAGGCTATAAAACAAGAACAAAAAAATTGGCTGCAGCAGGAATTTCGGATTTAATAGTTGGAGCAGTCAAGGTTGGTGATACTGAAATGAGGCATAAAGTTGTGCCTGCTGTAATAATAAGACAGAAAAAGGAATTCACAAGACCAGATGGTATGAAAGTTAAATTCGAAGATAATGCTGCTGTTGTGCTAAAAGATGTTCGTTTGGGATTGCCAAAAGGAACTTTAATAAAAGGCCCATTGGCAAAAGAAGTCGCGATAAGATGGCCTTCTGTGGCAAAGCAAGCCACAATTGTGTTGTAAAATGGTAAAAGCAAAGTGGTCAAGTGCTTGGCGTTCGAGCGCCAAACCAAGTAAACAGCGAAAATATAGAGCTAATGCTCCACTCCACATTGCGCACAAGTTGCTTTCTGCTCATTTATCAAAAGAACTCAGACAAAAATATAAAATTAGGTCTTTGCCTCTGCGTAAGGGAGACAAAGTAAAAATAGAGCGTGGCAAATTTAAGAGAGTTATTGGAGAAGTAGACAAAGTTAGTTTGACAAAAAGAAAAGTTTTGGTAAGAGGCGCAGAGATTCAAAAAAAGGCAGGCTCTGTGAAAATACCAGTTTGGCTCGAGCCATCTAATTTAACAATTATAAGTTTAAACTTGGAGGATAAGGCGAGAGCTCGCGCATTAGAGGGAGCTCAAGCCCAAAAGGCTAAGTAAAATGTCAAAACAAAAACACTTGTCTAGATTAGCTGCACCAAAAAGCTGGCCAATAGTTAGAAAGAGTACTAAATGGATTGCAAAATCAGTTCCAGGACCACACTCTTTACAGAATGGAATGCCTTTAGTTGTTTGGCTTTGTGAAGTATTAAAAGTTGCTAGGAACAAAAGCGAAGCGAAAAAAATTTTGAATCAGGTTTTAATTAATGGTTCTCAAAGGAAAGAAATTCGTTTTCCAGTAGGCCTTTTTGATACCATTGGAATACCAAAAATTGACAAATATTATCGTGTTGTTTTAGACGAAAATGGAAAGTTAAAACTAATTGAGATTTCTTCTTCGGAAAATGGTTTGGTTTTAACCAAAGTAATAAAAAAGACAACACTTGCCAAAGGAAAAACACAAGTTACGCTATCGAATGGGTGGAATTTTTTGGCAGACCCAAAAGAGTACTCTGTTGGTGATAGCGTTCTATTTAATGTTTCTAAAAAATCAGTTGAGAAATTGCCATTTGTGGAAAACTCACTTTGTTATGTTTATAGAGGAAAGCACGTTAGTTCAATAGGGCGTGTAAAAGAATTCGTCAGAGAAGGTTTTAAAAAATATGTTTTGTTGGATTGTGAAGGCGAGACGATAAAGGTGCCTAAGGATGCTTGTTTTGTAGTAGGAAAAGAAAAGCCCGTAATAAAACTCAAATGAAAACGGAAAATTTGATGCGGAAAATCAAAATAGAATCGGTAACATTAAACATAGGTGCAGGTATAGAAATAGAAAATGTTGAGCGAGCAGTAGCACTTTTAGAGAAAATCAGTGGAAGAAAAGCAGTAAAAACTTTTGCTAAAGCAAGAATACCTACTTGGAAAATAAGGCCGGGGCTACCAATTGGAGCAAGAGTAACTGTTAGAGGAAAAGAGGCTTATGAGTTGTTAAAAAAACTTTTAGCGGCAGTAGACTTCAAACTAAGCCCGAAATCTTTTGTTTCTAATACTTTTTCATTCGGAATTAAAGAATACGTCGACATTCCTGGAATGAAATACGATTCGAAAATTGGTATGATGGGTTTAGATGTTTGTGTTGCGCTTAAAAGACCTGGTTTTAGAATTGCCAAACGAAAGATTAAAAAAGCCAAAATTGGCAACCAACATAAGATAAATGCAAATGAGGCCTTTGCATGGGCTCAGGCCGAATTCGGCATAAAGCCAAGAGAGGAAGAATGAAACGACCAGTACAAGAAAAAATAATTGTTGGAAAAACGAAATTGCAGCGCTTCTTACGACACAATGTTCCTAAAAAAAGAGCTTTTGGGCAAAGGCTAACGATTTGTTTTAGATGTGGTGGTACTAGAAGACACATTTCTAAATATAATTTAAACATTTGCGGAAGATGCTTTAGAGAAGTTGCAAAAGAACTTGGTTTCAAAAAACTGAGGTGAGCAATGAGACACGATGTACTTGCAGATGCACTATCCGCACTTGACATGATTAAGAAAACAGGACAAACAGAACTAATTATCAAACCAATCTCTAAGGTAGTGGTAGCTGTTTTTGAAGTTTTGAAAAAAGAAGGTTATATTAAAGATTTTGAAATAGTTCGAGACGGCAGAGGAGACCAAATAAAAGTTAAATTAACTAATCTAATCAACGCCATTGGGGCTATTAAGCCAAGATTCCCAGTTACTTTAGAGGAATTTGAGAAATATGAAAGAAGATATCTGCCGGCAAAGGACTTTGGCAGACTTATTTTATCCACTTCTAAAGGAATTATGACGCATCTCGATGCTAAAAAGATAAAGCAAGGAGGTGTGCTTTTAGCTTATGTCTACTAAAGAATTTCCTGGCTCAGAGCTCGAAATTCCACAAGGCGCACATCTAGAGTTAGCAGGCGATAGCTTGATCGCCAAAGGTCCTGCTGGAGAAGTTAAGCGCCGCTTTCCTAAAAAAGAGCTTGAAATAAAAATAAATGGAAATAAAGTTATCGTGCAAGCAAAACGATCTGGCTCCTTGGGTCGAATGTTGGTTGGAACTTGGAGTTCTCATATAAAAAACATGGCATTAGGAGTTCTAAACCAATTTACTTATAAACTAAAAGTTGTTTATTCTCATTTTCCAATTTCTGTTTCACTTTCTAACAAAGAATTTGTAGTTCAAAATTTTCTCGGTGAAAAGAAAGCTCACAAATATATAATCCCAAATGGTGTTAATGTTACTGTAAAAGATAACATTATTACAGTAAGCTCTTCTGACATAGAGCTGGCTGGACAAGCTGCTACGAGAATTGAGCAGTTATGCAAAGTAAGAAATAAGGATCGCAGGATTTTCCAAGATGGAATTTATATAATAGAGAGGCCAAAATGAGCGCAGAAGAAAAAATTGCACATTTATTGGAAGTAAGAAAAGAGCTGAGCTCTCGTAGGCCCAAATTTCTAAGACAAGATTATCATTACAGGTTGAAAGTTCACGATGATACTTGGAGAGCTCCAAAGGGGAGACATAGCAAAATGAGGAGAAAGGAAAAGGGAAAAAGAGCAGTGGTTCAAATCGGATATAGGGGACCAAAAGCTGTTAGAGGTCTACACAAAAGCGGAGCATCATTCGTTCATATTAATAGTTTAAAAGATTTAGAAAAAGTAAATCCAAAAACAAATATTTGTATTTTGGGTGGAAAATTGGGTAAATTAGCCAAATATAAAATTTTGAAAGAAGCAACTGCGAAAGGAATAAAATTTTCCAATGTAGATGTAGAGAAATTTTTAAAAAATTTTGAAGAAAAACTCGCACTTAAGTCAGCAGCGAAACAAACAAATCAAACAGATCAAACTAAGCAAACTAAGCAAGCCAAACAAACTAAACAAACTGAGAGGACCAAATGAAGGGTTTAACCACACAAAAGGCATTGGCAGCAAAAGTGGCAAAAGTAGGCATAAATAGGATTGTGTTTGATGGCGCACACTTGAAAGAAATAAAGGAAGCTCTAACAAAAGCAGATATTAGAGCTTTGATTAAAAAAGGTTTCATAAAAATATTACCAAAAAGAACGCCTTCTCGAGTTCGAGCAAAGGAAAGGCATGCACAAAGACTTCGAGGTCGAAGAAAAGGACCTGGAAGAAAGAAGAAGGCAAAAATTTCAGAAAAAGAACTTTGGATTTTAAAAGTCCGCGCAATGAGAGCTTTGCTAAAGCGATTAAGAGATCAAGCAAAAATAACTCCGGAAGTTTATTCCGAAATGAGAGCAAAAGTTAAAGGAAATTATTTCAGAAATCGTGCACACTTACTACTTTATTTGAACAGAAGTGGTTTGCTAAAGAGATAGTATGGCGATAGGACCAAGATATGCGGTTAAATTCAGAAGAAGACGCGAAGGTAAAACGAGTTACAAAAAACGCTTAGCTTTGCTAAAATCTAATTTGCCAAGAGTGGTAGTTAGGCTATCAAATTACGCTATTTTAGGTCAAATTATTGAATATGATCCAAAAGGAGACCGAACTGTTGTAGCGGCAAATTCACGCGAATTAAAAAAGTATGGCTGGTCTTTTGGTATTAAAAATTTGCCAGCAGCTTACTTAACAGGACTTTTACTTGGAAAACGCGCGATTGAAAAAAAGATCAAGAGTGCAGTTTTGGATATAGGTTTGCGAAGACCTACAAAAGGCGCCAGAGTTTTCGCATTTGCCAAAGGCGTTAAAGATGCTGGCTTAGAAGTTCCAATTTCCGAAGGAAATTTGCCAAATGAAGAGCGAATTTCAGGCGCTCATATTTCCAATTTGCTTAAAAAGGATGTAGCATCTAACTTTAAAAAAGTCAAAGAACAAATAATGGGTTAAAATGGCTAGACAAAAGAAACTATACGACAGGCCGGAAGAAGTTGTTCCGGAAGTTCCAGTAGAAGAAAAAGTCGAAACTAAAAAACTCAACTTTAAAACAGCACTAGGAAAAGAAGTAGCAAGTAATAAAATAACTTCGCTTAAGGAAATCTTTGCCAGAGGAGAAAAAATAAAAGAGCCCCAAATTTTCGATGCTTTAGTACAAAGCCCTATTACTGAATTTGTTCTTATTGGACAAAGTAGAGGAAAATTCGGCGGAGGAAAAAGAAAAGACATAAAACAAACTCAAAAGAAAACTGCAGAAGGTAACAAGCCGCATTTCTCTGCTTTGGCAATTGTTGGTAACGGTAACGGTTATGTAGGTATTGGCATTGGAAAGGCAAAAGAATCCGTTTTAGCTAGAGAAAAGGCAATTAAAGCGGCAAAACTAAATCTTATTGAAGTTGTACGTGGGTGCGGAAGTTGGAAATGTGGTTGCGGTGAAGCACACTCAATACCTTTTGTTAGCTATGGTAAGTGTGGCTCTGTTGAAGTTAAGTTGATGCCTGCGCCAAAGGGTGCCGGCTTAGTTTGTGACAAAGAAGCCCAGAAGCTACTTCGAGCAGCAGGCTATAAAGACATCTGGGCAAAGAGCAACGGTCAAACTAGACATAAAGTAGAATTTATTTATGCAGTTTTTGATGCTTTAAAAAAGGCTACGGAGCTAAAAGTTAAGGAAGATACAAAGGTCTATCGCGGGTCAATATGAGCGAGAAAAAAAGTGCAAGGATAGCGATAATTCGCGTACGAGGAGATGTAGGCCTAAATCCAGAAATTCGTACAGCTCTCAAACTCTTAAAATTGTATAAAAAGAACTATTGTAGCGTTTGGCCAAATAGCCCTGCAGTAATTGGTAACTTAAAAAAAGTAAAGGACTGGACGACATTCGGAGAGCTAGACGAAGAAACTTTCACGCTTTTACTCAAAAAAAGAGGGAAACTTGCAGGAAATAAGCCCCTCACAGAAGATTATTTGAAGTCTAAAGTTGGTTGCGATTTAACAACATTCGCTAAAAAATATTTCGCTTTTGAAGCAGATTTGAAAGACATACCTGGACTAAAAACTTTCTTCCGTTTGCACCCTCCTCAAGGCGGGTTCGAAAGGAGAGGAATTAAAGAAAGCTTTGCTGCAGGAGGCGCGCTTGGTTATAGAGGAAAAGCTATAAATGCTCTTTTGAAAAAAATGATTTAATAAAATGGTAGTAAGAAAAAAGAAAAGTTCGAGGAAATTCCGTGGTTGGAGAACACACGGAACGGGCTTTGGAAAGAGACATAGAGGTAAAGGTAACAAGCCTTATCGAAGTGGTGGAGTTGGAAAGCGAGGCGCGCATAGAGAGACAATTGCACTTACAAAAGGTATTGCTCCAATAGGTAAAAGAGGAATTCAAGTTTTGCCAAGGCGAACTGAACCTAAAAAACTATTAGTAAAAATTTCAGATTTAGAGCAAAATTTTGAAAAATTTGTTTCTGCCGGAGTTATTAAAAGTAAGAGCGAGCCTTATGATGTTGATTTAACTATTTTAGGAAATGTTAAGTTATTATCTAATGGCAAAGTTACAAAAAAATATAATGTAAAAGTGCCATACTGTGCAGCAAAAGCAAAAGAAAAAATTGAGGCTGCTGGCGGCACGGTTACAATTGCTTAAATGGTAGATTTAACAAAACTGACGGCTTTAATACCAGAAGTTAAAAGACCCGAAGTAGAGCGACTAGCATTTAATAAAAAGTTGCTTTGGACTGGTTTAGTTCTGGTTTTGTTCTTTATTTTGTCTTATATTCCACTCATAGGGCTGGGACAAAACGCTCTTCAGCAATTTGAATATTTGTCGATTATTTTAGGAGCATCTTTCGGATCGATTATTTCTTTAGGTATAGGTCCGATTGTTACTGCAAGCATAGTTATGCAGTTACTTGTAGGTTCGGGCTTAATGCGAATGGATTTGACAAAAAAAGAAGATAAAATTAAATTCCAGTCCTTACAAAAATTAGCAATTGTTTTTTTCATAATATTTGAAGCTTCAGTTTATGTGTTGATGGGCGGTCTTGCACCAGATGCTGCTTATGCTGGTACAATCCACTACAAGATTTTGCAATTGGCTTTAATTGCACAACTAGCACTTGGCGGCTTTTTGATAATGTTAATGGATGATGTTGTGACGAAATGGGGTTTTGGCTCTGGAATAGGTCTATTCATAGTTGCAGGTGTTGCAGGCCAAATTTTTATAAGAGCTTTTAATCCACTACCATCTCCACAAAATCCAGATGTTCCTGTTGGTCAAGTTTGGTATTTGTTTAAAGCACTTTCAATGGGCGATGCCACTGGCGCAGCATTAGCAGTAACAGCAATTGCCGTAACTATTGTGGTATTCCTGGTTTCTGTTTATGCACAGGCAATAAAAGTTGAAATTCCACTATCTTTTGGTAGGATGAGAGGTTTTAGCATAAGGTGGCCACTGCGATTTGTTTATACTTCTAACATACCTGTAATTTTAATTGCTGCTTTAATGGCAAACATACAACTTTGGGCAAAACTTTTGCAAAATGCAGGCCACCCATGGCTTGGAACGTATAGCGGAAATGTTCCGGCGAGTGGCTTAGTTAAGTGGATCCACTCTCCAGACATTATACCAAGTTTAATAACTGGTACGGCGAATTTAACAATGCTTGGCCAAGCATTGGTTTATTTATCATTTATGATTGGAGGTTCAATTTTATTTTCAATTTTGTGGGTTAAGACATCTGGAATGGACGCCGCTTCACAAGCAAGGCAAATTTTAGCTTCTGGTTTGCAAATACCTGGCTTTAGGAGAGACCCAAGAGTTTTAGAGTCTATTCTAAATAGATACATTCCTGCTCTTACTGTTCTAGGTGCAATAACTGTTGGTGCTCTAGCCGCACTAGCAGACCTCGGAGGTGCATTAAGTAGAGGTACTGGTATTTTGCTTTCAGTTATGATTGTTTATAGGCTTTGGGAAGATATTGCCAAACAACATGCTTTTGAAATGCATCCAGCTCTAAAGAAATTCATATCTTTTGAATAAAATGGTAATCGTTGAAATTTTAAGGCAAAATGCGCTACTTTCGATAGTCGGTATATCTGCAGCACTATCTTTGGCGTCTACTTTAGTTTACAAGTATGCCACAGATCAAAATTTGATTAAATCAATTAGGGAAGAAATAAATAAACTGCAAAATGAAGCTAAGACTAGCAAAGATCCTCAAAAACTTACAGAAATTCAAAATAAAATTGTACCCCTAAATTTGAAGCTAATGAGCCAGACAATGAAGCCAACGATAATAACCATAATTCCTTTTTTAATCATATTTGCCCTTTTGGCAAAAGTTTACACAGGTCTCATAGTTATTCCAATACCATTTTGGAAAGGACATTTGGGATGGGTTGGAAGTTATATTTTGTTTTCGCTCATATTTACGTCGCTTTTCAGAAAACTTTTAAAAGTGACATAAAAACATAGAACCATGGTTCACAAAAGACACAAAGTTAGGACTGAGCCGAAAATAATTGCGCGAGGCGAGCCACGTTATCGCGCTAGAAAAGGAATTAGAAGGATAGCTAGAAAAACACCTGGTGGGCGAGTAGTAATTCATTATGTTAAAAAGAGCCCTGGCAAACCAAAATGTGCAATTTGTGGCGCAGTTTTGCACGGGCTTAAAAGAGGTACTCCTAAGCAAATTAAATCTCTTTCAAAAACCGAAAGGACAATACAAAGACCTTTTGGAGGCATGCTTTGTTCGAGCTGCACAAGAGATGTTCTTAAATTAAGAGTTAGGCTAGCTAATGGCTTGATAAAGCCTGAAGAAATACCGTTGTCTCTTAAACAATATGTAATTGGAGGTTAAAATGGCAATCGTTGAAATTGGCAGGCTTGCTGTAAAAATTGCCGGCAGAGATGCTGGAAAAGAATGTTTGATAATTGATGTTTTAGATAAAAATAATGTTTTAATTGATGGAAATACTAGGCGAAGAAAATGCAACATTCAACATTTAGAATTCCTACCAAAAAAAGCAGATATAAAGAAAAATGCTACGCATGAAGAAGTTCTGGCTGCTTTGGCTTCACTAGGAATTAAAGTTTTGCCAAAAGCAGGACCAAAAGAAAAGAAAAGCGAGAGCGAGAAAATCGAGAAAGCTGAAAAGCAAGAAGCCAAGCCGAAGCGAATATTTAAGAGAAAAACTTCAAAAGAAGAAAGTAAGGCTGAATGAGCAAACTTTTGCCTTTTGAGAGAGAGTCTCCGGAGCTCATATTTAAATCTAAGATAAAGTTAGGAAAGCCAAAAAAAAGAAGTGCTGAAGAGCTTTTGAATTTTGGTATTATTGTCTTAGATAAGCCAAAAGGTCCGAAATCGATACATGTGGGAAATAAATTGAGAGCAATTTTAGAACAGCCAAAGCTAGGGCATGCAGGAACTTTAGACCCTTTGGCTACAGGCGTTTTGCCCATTGGACTCGGCAAAGCAGTAAAGCTTTTGCCAGTTTTATCAAAAGCAGGAAAAGTTTATTTCGCTAGAATGCACTTACACGGAGATGTTTCTGAAAAAAAACTAAAAGAAATATTTGAGAAGTTTACTGGAAAAATTGTACAATTGCCGCCAAGAATTTCTGCTGTTGCTCGAAGACCTAGAGAGCGAGAGGTTTTTTGGATCGAGATAAAGAGAATTTCTGGCAGAGATGTTTGGTTTGAAGTTGGCTGCGAAGCTGGTACTTATATAAGAAAACTTTGCCACGACATAGGGCAAGAGCTCGGAGTAGGAGCACACATGGCCGAACTTCGGCGAATCCAGGCAGGACCTTTCAAAATAGACGAATGTGTAACTTTAGCAGATGTTAAAAAAAATTATAAAAAATACTTAGAGACAAAAGATGAAAAATATATTAAAAAAATAATAGTTTCTCCTGAAAGTGCAGTTTGCCATTTGCCGCAAGTTTATATAGACGATTTAGTAATACCTAAACTAGCACACGGCTCTCCGGTTTTTGCACCAGGTATTTTAGCTTTTTCTTCCAACATTAGAAAGGGCGATGTTGTAGCGATTTTCGACAAAAATCGAACTTTGCTAGGTCTTGGGCTTGCAGAGCTAAATTCTGACGAGCTCAAAACTGCACAAAAAGGCTTAGCTATTAAAACAGATGTTGTTTTAATATAAGCAATTTCAGATGTGGGAAAAATTTATATATTTCGAAATTGTATTATTAAGTAAATGAATGAAAAAAATCATACTTTAATTTTGACTCCAACTGTTTGGAGTGAAAATTACTATCCAAAAAGCGGTTTATTTTTCACACGTTATCTCAAAGAAGGCAATTATTGTAATGACGGTACTAATAGAGAAATTTATTTGTTTTCTACTTGCAGCAAAACCAATATGTGGCAAATCCACCCAGAATCTTTAAGCTATGCTGTAACTTGTGCTAGAAAAAGTGAGCACAAAAACATAATATTGGATTGTTTGTACCCTTTGGCGGATTTTAATAATTATAATTCCTTGATTAGTTTTTTGGGATGTTTATTGGCCATTTCAGAGCAAAGAGGTGGCTCTCTTACATTGATAGAAACCGAAGATATTTTCAATCGCCTTCCAGATAACATCGATCCTCCAGAGGAAGTAAAACATGATAAGATAGGTTTAGAAGATCACATTTACTCATTTCGGCTAAAAGAGTATTTGACAAAGAATTTCAAGATTAAAAAATTCTAAATCACTAAATAACAAGTACCTATTGCTAAATATTTTTAAATAGTTGTTTAGTTTAAGTGAGTGTTGCCGCGGTCGCATAACGAGAGAGATTTGGAACGATTTATGGGAAACTTACCAAAAAGAGCTCAGTTCTGGAACTAAAGGGCTTTCAGGTGAATCTCAGCTTGTAGAATACTTGGATAAGTATTTTAAGAAAATCGAAAAAAGTGAATAAAAATTTATTTATTAGGCCAATACCTGTGCGGGAATAAAAGATAAAAAGATTTTAGAAATTCATACTCTTTGTCCGGAATTTTTGCCAGCTCAGGACCAAGCGAAAAAAGCAGCAGTGCAAGCAGTTCGGTGCTATCTACCCTTCTGCCTATCATTAATTCTAAGGAATAATAACCTTTGGCACTTTCGCCTTCGTTACGTAGCGCAATTGCAGCTTCAGTCCTTTCTCCACGTGTCGGATTTTCAGGGTTTATGTTGAGGTTATACTTATCTTTTGCGTACTTTAATACATTTACGACGTAAGCATCTACAGGTTGACGTTCGGCAGATAGTTTTTCCATTTCGGATCGTGGCAAGACGTACCTTCGTTTTATGAGCTCTTCTGCCATCTTTAATAAGCATGGAAAATCCCAATCGCCTAAGCTTTCAGCTCCAGTTTCTATTTCTGCTTTTTCTTCTCCCATAAATTTAAATTAAGAGTTAATTTTTTAAAATTTGACAAATAAAAAAACCTATGAGAATCTTTTTGAGATTAAGAAGCTTGAAAGATTGTGCTTATGATTTAAAATATTTTCATAAACTTCAAGGTTTTGTGTATTCTTTGATTAGAGATTCGCCATACTCTCTTTTACACGATAAAAAAGGAAACAAATTTTTTTGCTTTTCAAATTTGTTCCCTGTTAGAAGCATCGTTAAAAATGGAGACGTTAGAAATTTAATAATTTCTTCACCAGATAGCTTTTTTATTAAATTTTTAGAAAATAAACTTCAAGAATTATCAGACTCTAATACGCTGATAAATATTGGTGAGATGCATTTTCAAATTGAAAAAGTTTCTTTAGTTAAGCCCAAGATTAAACGAAGTTGCAGATTAATTTCTGCTACACCAATTATTGTTAGAATTCCAGAAGAGAAGTACGAAATATATGAAATTCCAAAAGAACTTAGGAAAAAAAGATATGTTTATTGGAGGAAAGAGTTTTCATTTAATGCTTTTATTAAACAATTGAATGAAAATCTTTTTAAAAAGTACAATGAATTTTATAAACAGAAGATTGAAGAGTTCCAACTCTTCGAACAGTTCGTGTTTAAAAAAGAAGTATGCAATCACGTTGTTATGGACGGAAGAGAAATTAAAACAATTGGGAGCATTTGGGAATTTGTGTTTAGTTACTTAGACAAAGAAGCAAAGAAAATTTTAGAATTTGGAATCGATTGCGGCTTTGGCGAGCGCAATAGTTTAGGCTTCGGGTTTATAAATCCAAAATGAAATTCGTAACCTCAATTAGCGTAACGTGCAGAAAAAGTTCTAAAGATCATAGACATTACATATCATTTTATGTGATTCAAAAAAGGAAAACGTATGTAGTTTATTATGAGCAAATCTTGAATGATAAAACAGTTGAGACTTTTGAGATAGCTACATTTTTTTCTGAAAAGTTGGCTAAAAGTTTTCTTAACAAATTACTTTACTCAATAAATAACGATTTAGAAAAATTTGATATAGAAAAAGTGAGGTTGAAATAAAATGGCTGAAGCTACAGAATATCTTACACAGGCAAACACACTCAAATTTACAGGAAACTGGTTTATTGATGCAGGTATTCTTGGATTTGTTAATCTAATGGAAGAGGTTTACGGGTGGAATCTAGAGATTTTGCAGAAAAAAATAAACGAGGATGAAGAAAAAGTTTATTATGGTTATTTCCCATTTGCATATTTGTGTAAATGGCTGAGCGATAGGAAGCAAAAAGTGAATTCAGAACTTATCAAAAAACTAAAAGAAGAGTTGGAGAAAAAGACATTTCAAAATACTAAAGAATTATTTGATTTCGTATGGTTTAATTTTATTTGTAATTTATTTAAAGAGTTGTGGATTAAAAGCAAATCTAAATTAATTTACAAAAATGAAGCATATGACAAGAAAAATAAAACTAAACAAACAATTGATTATAAAAACACTCAAACATACCTACAAAAAATAGGTGAAAGAGAGAATCTTATCAATGAGATACAAGATAAACATCAAGAGGAAATAAAAAAGATCCTGAAAAAGAGAGAGTTAAAGAAATTTGAATATGATGATTTAGAAAAACTAATTAATTATAATAATGGAAGTATTTCGAGTGAGTTAAGGAACTCAATCGAATTATTGAAGGAGAAGCATCTTGGTATTATAAATTTCTTAAAAGAAGAATGGGAAAACAATGTTATAAATCAACAAAAATTTACTGAAGAAAGCCTTTTCTATAGGATTCCTATTGATAGTGGTTTTTACAAAAATTTCTTATTTTTTAATAATTTTGCAGGTAATTTAAAACAAAAAGATTCTTTTTATGATGCAATTTGCTTCAATTTCGATAAAGAGGAAATACTTAAAAAAATAGATAAAACCGTGAACAAATTTTTACCGTCAGAGGAAGAATTTTCGAACATCAATTATACAAAATTATCAGCAGAACCGCTTAAAAAACAAATTGGATATCTTTTTGTTTACTTGCTTTGTTTTACGCATGCATTTGAGAACTATAGAAATATAGGATATGTAATGTTTTATTCAAACGATTTAGAATTTTCTTACAAGATTAACAGAAAATTAAAATTATATAAAAAGAAAATAGAAAACTCTAAAAATGCGAATTTAATTTTTAATGTTACATGGCAACAAATAATTGACTCGTTAGTAGAATGCAAATCTTCTTGGAGTTTAGAAAATATGTATATAATATCCTATCAGCAACTTGATAATAAAACTCAAAGAAATGTCGAATACATCGGTGTTCCCAAACTTCAAGCGTCGATTCTTCTGGATGATGCAATAAGAGAAAACTTAAACAAAAGTATATCATATAGAAAAGTCAAAGAAAAACAATATAAATGGCAATGGCTTATTCAGGAATTTATAAAAGGTAAACCGCTCTATCCGATTATATTTGGTCATGTTAATTTGACATTGAATAGCGATAAAAATAATAAAATTTCACTAAGATACGGACCTTGTTTGTATTCCTTAATGGTAGAAGCAAACATTTTAAACTTTAAGAACAAAAATAACAAAAAATCAGCCTTATTTTCAGAAATTTTTTTTGACAGCTATAAATCTCTTATTAGAGATATTAAAGAGGATATAAGATTTAGCTCATTTTATTCGAGCCTTATCAAGCAGATTTCAAGCGACACAAACACGAAAAATAGAATAGCACGAGAATTGCTTAATGCGCTGAAGACAAAAGATAAGAATGCATTTTTAAATGTACTCCTCAAAGACTTAAATGGGGGTGAGATGTTGGAATTTGGCTCAAAATTTTACGATTGGGTATTTGAAAAAATTATAAAAAATGAAATCTCTTATGAAATGTATGGGCTGCTGTTGGTTATGAATCTATTAAAAGGAGGCGAAAGTAATGAGTGAGATGCATTCATATAGCTGGCAAAAAGTGGAGGGGACTGGAAACGAAAAATTGGATTTGCAAGAACTTAAAGAAGCGACAGTTGAGAGTTTCAAAAATGAATCTGATAATGCTAAACAGAAACTGGTTTATAGTTTGCTAGAAACAATAAGAAACAATGATCAGAAAGAATTCTTTTATATTTTATTAAAAACTATTAACAAACCAAAGGAAAGTTTTAATAAATTATGGGGGGAATTGCAAAAATGGTATGAGCTCATGCCTGAAGAGGTATTTATTAATTTTGCATATTCAATTATAATCGGGATAATGTCAACATATGGAGGTGGAAAAAATGAGTAAACAAAAAGCAGAGCCTGCGAGCCAAGCATCTTCTGTTGAGCAAAACGAACAAAGGAGTAGAAAATATATTGTTTTGGACATAGTGTTCTATGGAAGTTCGTTAAACTACGACCAAGGCGCTGGTAATAATTATCAAGAATTGAAGAAAATAACAAAGTGGGACGGGAATCAGTATATCTTAGTCAGTAGATACGCTTTGCGGTATAGCATGCTTCACTGGGCAAATAAATTATTCCCAGACGATTGGAAACTTGCAGGAAAAGATGTTCTTGTCGCTGAAGAAGGGGGCGTAGCAAGATTAAAAACGCCAGAAGAATTGAAGGAAAATATGGCTTTTCCAAGCGTTTTCGAAAAATATCCAGAGTTTGATTTGTTCGGGTTCATGACAGCAGCTAAAGGCAGTGAAAATTCGGCGCTAACACGTGTCTCGCCAGTAAAAATTTCTCATGCAATATCAATGACACCTTATAATTACGATTCTCACTTTACTGCAAACTTAGATGTAATGAGAAGAGCAGCTGGTCCTGGTGCTGGTAGCAATCCTGTAACAATCGAAGAAAAGAAGGATTTCTATGTTTATAATATAGTTATAGATGTAGATAGAATAGGGAAATATACAAAAGACGAGCATGGCCAAGAAAAAATTGGTGATATTGACGTAAGCAATAAACGAAATGAACGTATAAAAACATTAGTAGAAACCA
>Ga0078972_1001324_pt1 | contig 93705 bp, 122 predicted proteins | sample YelNatPaOPGAMG01_FD_67568 | JGI IMG/M metagenome (GOLD analysis project Ga0078972, IMG submission 67568) | Hot spring thermophilic microbial communities from Obsidian Pool, Yellowstone National Park, USA - OP-RAMG-01 (SPADES assembly) (version 2) | ecosystem: Environmental > Aquatic > Thermal... | reverse complement strand
CTATTTATTATTGGAAGAAACGTAGAAATATTAGTGAAAGTCTAATTTTTGAAGAAAACTTAAAAGAATTTGAAGAATTCATTAAAATGTTAGATTGGAAAAATATTAAACTGCTAATTAACGAGATACAACTTAAACTTAAAGAGTTTGAGAAGACTGTTGACAAGAAACTTATTGGTTCAGTATTATACTGGCTTGGAATTGGAGTTGCAAGTCACGATTTCTGGTGGGAATGTGAAGAATATGAAGTTGACATTGAAAGACCGACACATGGAGTTTATGTTGGACTTGGATTAGCAACAACAGGTGTCAATGTGATAGAGTCTGGATTCTTCAATAATTTAATTCATTATTTAGGTTTAGGATTAACTGTGATCGCTTTTAACCTGTTAAGTTTTCTGCCTAAAGGTCCATCAAGGTGGACTGCACATGTTTTCTGGTGGAGTGGAATAAGTTTAATGACGTATAATTGGTATCTTAAAATAAAACTTCAGTCACAAATAGAATATGACGAAAAAATAATAGAGATGATAAACAATGTCAGAAAGAGAAATTAAAGAAGCTGATAAACCGTTTTATTTGGCAATAATCTCCTCTTTAATAACAATACTATGCATAATTTTAGCTGGAATAGGAGCAGCGTTAAGAAATGATACTTTAGCAAACACGGCTGTTGAAATGTTAAAATATACTTTTTCGTTGACGACAATGGCGTGGACGTTTTATTTTAAATCTAAATGAAGATGAAGTAAATGTTACACGCATTAGTTTGTGTTTGGAATAATGTGGAAACAATAAGTCAAGTTTTAACTATTTTAAGTAAAATTGTTGATCGCATAGTTATTTTAGAAGGTCGCTGGATAGGTTATGAAGGAAGTTTACGTTCAACAGATGGAACAATTGAAAAAATTTGGGAGTTTATACAAAATCAAAAATGTAATTCTCCACTGCAAATTAAATTTATGATGTTAACAAGACCGTTTCATCAGTGTGAAGCACGAAACATACTTATTTCTGAAGTTCCAGACGGAGACTGGTTTATGATTATTGACAGTGATGAAATTCTAGTAAATTTTCCTTCCCGTGAAGAAATTAATGAGTTACTTAAAAAACCAGTTAAAGGATACTGTTTTTACATGTTTGAGCATGACCAGTCACAAGATAAAGCCATGTGGATTTTACCCCCTCGCCTTCTGAAAAAATGCAGTGGAATGCATTTGAGTAAAAATCATCGTTACCTACAAATTAACAATGAGTTAGTTGATTATAACGTTAAAGATTTTCCACCATTAAAACAATTTATTATTCATCACTTGTCAAAAAAGAAAACACGTGAACAAGCAGAAAAATATAAGGAATGGTTACAAAAGTTTGAGTGCTATGGAAAAAATCCGTAAAGTTTATTAAGTAGTTTAACAATTAATATTTTTGAAGATGAGAAGATGGAAGTAAAATCCAGTGAAGTTTGCAGGCATTGTTCACGTTTGTGTTTCGGATCTAAATATGCTATTATATGTCCTAGAAATCGTAAGATTATTGTTTTAGGTAAATGGTGCAGTGAACGATTCATTAATAGAGTGTTGAATCATGAGTTACTGCATACTGTAATTGGAAAACTTGAGGGATATTCTGTGAGTTCAAAGTTTGATAATTTGTTTGATGGCGGAGTTCCAGATGTTGAAAGTTTGGGGGTTCCAAATGGAAAAGGAAAATATAGATATAAAATTAGAAGATATAATCATTAGTTTACTTCGTGAATTTTATCCGCAGATTGAACCGAGGGAAAGAGATAGACGTATTATTTTAACATGTATTGACGATTTAAGATTTTACGTTGATTTTTATAGTAAGTCATTTTTAAGTGATACTGAATTCTGGAAGATTGTTCAGTTTCTTTTAGACTATGATGAATTTCCAGATGATATAGATGAATCAGTGAAAAAAGAAGTTGAGTTAATGCTTAAACAATTTATTAATGAATGGTGGAATAAGTTTCAGGAACGTGTTCAAGTAATTTTAAACGAGGAAAAATGGAACAGATTGACAAGTGGAAAAATGAATAATAATCAGAATCCTATGGTTTTTTCAAGTGCAGAATTGGAAGATTTAATATTATATTTAACAAACATACTTGTTAAGAATGGTGAAAGATGTTTCTTGCGAGCCATCTCTGAAGCAGTTATTAAGCAAGTTGCGAGCACGGAAAAAGACAAGTTTAAAAACAAGATACTTTTAATGCAACGTATAGGCTACGAAGTTCAACGTGTAGCAAAAACTACTGGAGTATTGGTTTTTATGCTTCCAGACTTCAAAACATATAAACTGCGAGAGTGGAGAGACGAGGGAATTGTTTAAACTTAAACAGAAAAATTATGTTTTTGACACTAGTGAATGCAAGTTTAAGTTAACCAGTGAAGATTATGGTTTTGCAGAGCTTGATTGGGGTTCAACAATAATTTATGCGTCTGAACATGAATGTGAACAAGTAGAATTTTACGTTCACGAGTTAACTGAAGTTTCACTACTTAAACTATTGCGGGAATGCACTCGTAAATGGCGTTTTTATGTTAAAATTAAACATTTTGGTTCTACACGTGTAGCACATTTAGTAAGTCCTTTTGCATACCCCAATAAGTTATGTTTTTTTCCAGATACAGTGAATTACCGAAAGGTTTATAAGCAACTTTTACGTAGATTAAAGCCTGAAGAACTGGAAATAAGAAAAAAAATGGGTGAATGGAATAAATGAAACGTCAAATAAACTGTGCGTATTGTGGAAGTAAGTTTTGGTCGCCGACACAGACACGTTATGTTGTTTGGTTAGCTAAACCTGAACGTAAATATGTATTAAAAGAGTTTGACAATGTTGAAGATGCGGAGAAGTTTATGCGGGAACCGTTAAAATCGAAACCTTTGGAACCTGAAACTCCAAAAGACTTCAGGAAAGAATTAGATTTTAAAGATGGAAAATACAAAGTGTGGCTTGTTCATTTGGACAAGATTAAAACGTGTTCTGTTCTAGGTAACTTTAACGTTGCCGACCAGTTTGACATTAGCACGTATAAAACTTCTAGCGATCAGGTTAAACTTGTTGAAAAAGTTGATGTTATAAAAGAAAATTACTGTTTGAAATGCAGGTCTTTCGCTAGGCAGCAACGACAAGCTATTAAGGCACGTATGCGAAGGGAAGCTTTGGAACGAATGAGGAAGCGTGGAGTTAAAGGAAAAGGGTTAATTGTTAACACTGTTAAAGATGAAGATGTAAGGGAATATTTGAAGCAACTGGTTAATCGTAAAGTTTTTGAGGATTATCAACAACAGCAAGAAAGTAAGAAAAAAGAAGCTATGGAAAAAGACCGCAAAGTTTATAAAGGAGAAACTGTTAATATTAAAAGTGATCAAAATGAATAAAGCCAAAATAAAGGAACTGGTTAAAAACATTCAGAAAGTAACCTGCTCTAAATGCTGTGAAGAAGACTATGATAATTGTCGAAAATGTAAAATGTATATTTATACGAATCAAATTTTAGAGGAGTTGAATGGAAGTTGAAATGTCCTGAATGCTGGTCTGAACATGTTAGAGAATACGATGAAGGGTTTATATGTCTGGATTGTGGACATACATGGAGTATTAAAGAGCAGGAAGAATATGAAGAAGAAAGGCAAGAGGAAGAATGGGAAGACGAGGATTGGGAAGATGATACTGAAACAGAAGAGTTTTTCGATGAAGAAGGAGACTGGTGACATGATTAAAGTTGTGATATTTACTGACCATGAAGATGCATCGTGCTGTGATGAAAAATGGAGACGTTTCCAATTAATATTGCCAGACACCACGTATGAAAAGTTGAAGCAGGCAATTTTGAAAATTGAAAAGAAATATGATTGTTGATTGGGATAAATTATGTGCAACTTGAATAAAAAAGCAAAAACTTCAGATCAAATAAGTCGGATGGTTGAGGCTGAAAGAGCTAGGCAGAGTTATCATGGCATTCCATTTCCAGTTTGTAATGATTTATGGGTTAGACTCGAGGATGCACAAAAAGAAATAGATGAGTTGAAACAGAAACTACAACAGTTTAAACGATTGCTGTCCGAAGAAAATGAACCTAAACTTCATGTTGGAAGTGCTAATTTTACAAATATTGCACGATTCAGAATTCACATGAGAAAAATAAGAGAAAAATTCAATAAACTTTTTGAGGAGAATAAAAAATGAAAGCAAAATTTCATAAAAATGCATTAGGATTGTTTATAGTGTTAGTTCCCTCAAATAAAAAAGAAAAAGATTTATTGTGTAAATTATGGGATAAACTGCCAGATATTACTTTTGAAAAGAGAGGTTCAGTAAGTGGAACAATACCCATAAAGGAACATTCATTCTGTATAAAAGTTAATTGGGAGATTGAAAATGAAGAAAAAACAATTTAAACGACATAAAAAAGAACCAATTATAAGAATGAACGTTAAGTTGGAACCAGCCACGCTAAAGATTGATGAACAGGAAATTAAAGAAGTCTTCAAACTTCTACCTAAACAGATTCAATATGGAAAAATAGAACAGTTAATTTACGAATTGGAAAATATACCTGCACCAATAGGATCGCCATATGGAACCTATCAGGAAGGGTGGTTAGACGCTATGAGATTAGTTGTTCGGAAGTTTGAAAAGTTATTGGAAGAGGTGAAAAAACAATGATAGACATAATTGGTTATTTGGGCATGATGTTCGTTTTACTAACTCTTTACTTAACCAGAAAACATTATGAAACGTCACAGGTTATAAGCATTCTAGGTGGATTGTTATTGACAGTTTACGGTTTGCTTGTTAACACGCTTCCAACAGTATTGCTTAATTTGATATGTATACAAATATCAGTTTACAATTTACTTAAAACAAGAAAAGATAAAAACAAAAAGAAAAAGTTAAGTTTAGACGAGGCGGGATGGAGTTATGTGGACTAGTCAAACAAAAACATACAAGTTTAAAAATACTGAAACATGTGCAATCTGTGGCAAAAAATTTGACGTTGAATATGAAGCAACAATAATATTCTGGTTTGACGGAATATACCCATATCGTGAAGAACGTGTTGAAATGCTGACAAAAGCATGGCATCAAGAATACAAGAAGGGAATAGGAGACTGGGTTGGCTATGAACTAGTTGAGGAAGATGGAAAATACAAGATTAAACGTTGTATTCCATTATACAAGTATATTTATTTGCGACTGCGAGATTTTAAACGGTTACTTTTCCATCAATACGAGACAATTCACTTATGGATCTGTCCAAACTGTGTTGAAGAAGAAGATGCTATTATTTATGAAGGAGATAAAAAATGACCTACTGGTTCACAGCGGACACTCATTTCGGACACTCTAAAATTTTGTATTATTGTAAACGTAAATTTAAAAACATTAAAGAACACGATTATCGATTAATTCAAAATTGGAATTCCAGAGTTAAACCCGAAGACGTGGTGTTTCATCTTGGCGATTTCTGTTTTAAAGGAGAGGGAAACTTTGATTATTACCGAAAACAATTAAACGGACAGTTAATACTTATTAAAGGCAACCATGATAATTCTAATAATGTTAAAACTTGCATTGAAGATATTCGTATTCATCTTGGAGGTAAAAATATACTTTTAGTTCATAGACCAGAAGATGTTGGATATTCTGATGTTGACGTTGTTTTTTGCGGTCATATTCATCAACATTGGCGTTTTAAAACAATTGACACGTTTAATTCTAAAGGTAAAAAAATATTGTTTTCAATTGATTTTATTAATGTTGGTGTTGACGTGTGGAATTTTTATCCTGTTACAATAAACGAAATATTAAGTGAATATGCAAAATGGAAGAGTTTAAATGCCAAAAATAAACGAAAGTAAAAAAAGAAGTTTACTTAAAGGATTAACAGCTAAAATTTTAGAAATCATATTCGACATGATTGTTTTAATGCTTTTCGGTGTTGAATCTCACCTTTCATTTGGTTTAGCCGTATTGTTTGAAGTTGTATGTTTCATGTTAGGATTTATAAATGATAGAATTTGGAACTTAACAGATTGGGAACGAAAAGTAAAAACAGAAAAGGACGGAGGTGAATGAATGGATTTAGGAGAAACATTGTTAATTTTCGCTTTTTTCTATTTTATATTTTTACTTTTAATGCTGAAAAAAAGAAATAAAACAGTTGCAGTTTATGATCCGTTTAAATTATGGGAAATGGTTGTCATGTTACAATGTAAAAAATGCGGTTTTAAAAAATCCTCAACGTTTCAAAGAGGAGACTACGTTTATAAAACAATTAGCGACTACAGAAGCAAACATAACAACTGTGATGGTGAAGTAGAAGTAATAGGCATATACCACGTGCATACTGAAACTCCTGAAGAGAAACGTTGGAGGGAATACGAAAGAAAATTCCGTTAAATAATACTTTTTTATATAAAACCCATTTTTTATATTTTTGAAAAAGGTTACATGGTAAAAAACCGCAAAGTTTATATAGTAGTTTGTTTTACTATAATTAACAACAGGTGAATAAAAATGAATAAAAATCAAAAACGTAAAAAAATCATGAAAGCGTTACGTCAACAAATATTACGTTATCGCAAAAATGGTAAAACAGACAAAATTGCGATAAACAACTTTGCCTACGAAAAGGGTTTATCAAAGAAAGAGATTGATGAAATGTATCAGATATTAATAGATGCTGAAAGAATTCCGCAAGTAAATAAGGTGGAAAAACAATAAGACTGGGAGAAAAAAATGTTTGATGAAAAAACTAAACAAAAAATTGTTGAACTTCGGAAGTCTGGAATGAAACCGAAAGAGATAGATATAAAACTGAATCTTCATAATGTTCAAGGCGTAAGAGAAGTTTGCAGTAAAAGGGGCGTAAGTGAACCTATCAAATTAAGAAATAAAGAAGAATGGTTAGAAAAATTAACTATTCGAGCAGAAGCATATTGGAATGAGAGCAAGAATAATAAATATGGTGTGCCAAGAAAAGGTAGTTTGCCGTGGCTTTTGATTCCAAAGTTCGGATTAGATATGACGCAGAAAATGTTAGCTGTCCAAACTTATCTAAAGGGTGAACCGTTAATAAAGAAAATGCTTTTTGGAGTTGAGTAATATGGCATGGCAAGATGTAGAACCCGACAGAAAAGGATGGATAAAGAAAATCATTCGAGAATTAAGAGGAACAACGACAGACTTCATTAAAGAAGCAGTAGTTAATTCTGCTGAATACAAACCACAATTGGCAAAGCCAACAATCACAATTGGTATTATACCATTTGACGAAACTCGTTCTATAGTTTATGTTACAGATGATAGCGATGGTATAAAAGACGAATTTTGGCTTGATTATAGAACACGTCTTAATAAACATGTTAATCCAAAAGGAAAACTTGGGATTTTTGGAGAAGGTGGTCGCAAGTCTGGATTAAGTGCTTCTGCTGAAGAACCACGATGCTTATTTACACGAACAAAAGCAATCGGAGAAAATGAGAAATATGCCACGTTTCTTCTGACGTCAGAAGAAGGCAAAGAGGCTTTTCAATGTTCTCCTTCTTCTCAAAATATACCAATTTGGGTTAAACCATTTCTGGAAAAGATGCCTATCGGAGAACATGGAACACAACAATTTATTTTGACAAGAAATCCAGACTATGATAGTATAAAAACAGTAATGCAGAATTTTTCTGCTCTTGCTTTAAGACGTGGTGAAATAAACTTGAATTTAATTCTTCACAAACCAAACAGTTTAACAATAGAAAAACAAGACAAATTAACTGCTCCAACTTATAATGCACAACGAATTGAAAATTTTGATATATATGGCAAAGGATTCAAATTTCCGTGCATTGCTCATATAGGAACAAGTGTAAGTGATCATTTCAAAAACCTAAAAAGAGACGATATCATTCATGTTAGTGATACTGTTTTTTTTGTGAGTGGATTCAAAGTCAAAACTCAACGAGTTCGGCGAGATGATGTTATCGTTGAAGTGGACATGACGGATTCCATCGAATTTCGCACAGGAATTGTTGGCAATAAAGATGATGTGACTGCTGACGTTGGTGAAATGTTTTGTGAACCGATTGAGGGAAAGATTAGGGAAAGATATAAATCTCGTCAAGAAAGAACGAAAGATAAAACAGCCGAAAAAATAACCAATAATATTCTTGAACGATTGATTAAGAAGTTTAAAAACTTTGGAAAAGAAATAGAAGTTGGTGAAAGCGAAGATGGCGAAATTATAAGGTCGCCACCACATCCACGATATATGTATATCTTCAAATGTAATTTATGTGGATATAAATGGCATGCCTACACGTTGACTGTAGAATGTCCGCAATGTCATAGTAAGAATATTGAATATCAACAACTTCCACGCCCACCATCTAATCCTAATCTTAATTCCAATCCTAATTCCAAACCTCGTAAACCTAAAAGGAAAAAGGGTAGAGGTAAAGGAAAACGAGCTAGAACTAATATCATTATTTCACATGTTCCTAACGGTGGAAAAACTTTCGTAGAATTTTCATATCCATATATTACTTTCGATACAGACCACATACTTCATAAGAAATGTGATACTTACACAACGACACGTGCCGAAGAAGTTTACAAACCATTCATATCTCTTATCTTAGGACTCTGGTATGACCCAAAACTTCGATATGATGAAAACCAAAAAGAGATGTTGGCAAGACAATTACATCAGTTGGCAGATGACTATGTATTATAAAGTAAGTCGTGATGTTAATGGATTATGTTGAATTAAAACGGCGACAATCTCTATCACTCGATGAAAAAATCAAGTTATCTCAAGATGCTGTTAAACAATTTTATGATGTTCTTGATGGTAAAGTTTACGTTAGCATTTCTGGGGGAAAAGATTCAACTGTTGTTCTTCATTTAGTTCGTTCCATGTATCCAGAAGTAAAAGCCATGTTCATTGACACGGGATTAGAACATCCCGAAAATAGAGATTTCGTAAAAACAATACCAAACGTTGAATGGGTTAAACCTAAAAAGAGTTTTTATCAAGTTCTCAAAGAAGAGGGATTTCCAATTCCGACTAAAGAACAAGCTAAATTCATCAAAGAATATCAAACAACAAAAAGTGATTATTTAAGACGGGTTCGCTGGGAAGGGAAACCAATTTCATTTGAGAAAGAATATAAGAAATATTTAGTTGAACATCCTAAAACCACGAGAGAGGAATATTATAAAATACATATAGCAAAATATCCAAATGAGAGAAAAGCTGGTGGACATATTTCTAAACGTTGGCGATTTTTGGCAACTTCAAAATACAAATGTTCTGATGTGTGTTGTGATATTTTAAAGAAAAATCCCGCTAAACTTTTTGAAAAACAAACGGGACTTCATCCAATTACGGGAGAAATGGCGACTGATTCTAGGAATCGAGAAAGAAATTATCTTAAATATGGATGTAATACTTTTACACGTAAGAAAGGCGAGAAATCTACTCCACTTGGATTTTGGACAGAAAAAGATGTTTGGGATTATATTCATAAATTTAATCTTCCCTATTCTAAAGCCTATGCTGATGGATTAACAAGAACGGGATGTATGTTCTGTTTGTTCGGAATTACAAAAGATGAAGTTCCCCGTTTCAAGATAATGCAAAAACGACATCCCGACCTTTACAACTATTGCATGAATAAACTAGGAATAAAAGAACTGTTGGATTTTGTAAAACAAAATGGAATAAAGATTGATTATTAATTGTTGATTAAAATATTGGAAGTTAAACGTTAAGAAAAGATTTAAACATACAATTATTCTTTTATTTTCTTTGGATGTGTATGTGTAATGAAGTATGAGTTTGACGATTGGATTGAAAGTTGTGAACTTAAAAAAGAAATCCAACAGAAAGGACATCCAGAAACAGTAATGCATGATGTTACAATTCAATTTTTCCTTTCAAACATTTACAAAAAAAGTGTTGATGAACAAGATGACGATAATTATCTTCACCAATTGAAACAGTTCATGATTGATTTATGGCTTAAAAACATTATTGAAATTAAACATTTTGAAAAAACAGATAATGAAGAAGAAGAAAGAGAAGAGAAAAGTCCAGATTTGCCTGAAAGCGATTTTGATTATGTTCGGTAACTTAACCCTCGTAAGCACTTACTCCCCCACCCTCTAGAACCGAAAACTTTAAATATGACTTTCCCTTTTATTTAATTGATTAAAATGTCAACAGCAAAAAACGCAAGATGGACTGCAACAACAGCAGATTGTTCAAACGTAAAATTTAGATTTTATATTTCACCTTCTTATCCATTCACCAACATTAACGCTGTTCTTTACAGTGAAATTTTTGCTCTATGTAAAAAAATGACTGTGAACAATCAAAAAGTAGTTTATCATGGTGAAATCTACTATAGTAACCTGCTTAATTATAATGGTTACCAAAAGAAAATCATTATTAAAATGCCAAAATTCGACAATAATAACAACAAGAATGTAGCTGTTATCTGTGAAGAAATTTATTTAGAAGATGACCATGGAAAAATGCGGAAAATAAAAAATAAGCTTCTTAATTTCTTTACACAGTTAGAATCTCCAGCTTATAACATAGTAATTAAAATTGCACTTGAAGGACAAGAATTAAAATTTGAACGTAACACGTTTATATTTCGATAAACCGTAAAGTTTAAATAGTTGTTTGTCTAATAACTTTTTTGAGACGGATAGCCTTTGAACACGATGCTTTCGTTTCATTAGCCGAGATTCAATGGAACAGCTTTTTACTGCATTGGTTCAACGCATCCGTCTCACGCAACTCCCCCGCCCTCTAAAATTTTTCTTTATTATTTTTTGCTTGGAAAATTTTTGATTTTTGAATTAAGTTTTTCTTGAATTTTTTTGAAAATCTTGGCAAATTTTTTATAATTTTTTTCCCAAAATTTTTCATGATTTTTTCTGGAAATTTTCCGAAATTTTTTTGAGTTTTTTCGGAAATTTTTTTGCTGGGCGAGGTTCTATGTAGTTTTTCTGTGGGGTTTCAACAATTATTTAAATTAAAAAAATATTTTTTTGTTAATTAGTTAAAGAGTAGTTAAGGAGTAGTTAAAGAGTAGGTAAATTTTAAGTAATTATTTAAAAAGGGAAAGCAAACAGGAAAGGAAGACGGAGGTGAGGTAGTTTTTTATGGTTTAATAATTTTAATGAATTGTTTAACAGTTTTTTGGTTTTACCCGTTTTAAAGTTTTCGCAAAAAGTTTAAATATAAGTTGATAAAACTGCTTAACTAATTATTTAAAATTGTTCTGAATGGACTTTGCGGGTTGTTTTTTGGCGGGAAGGTTAATTTGGGTTTCTTTTTAAAAAAGAAGGCTAATTTGGGCTGAATGCGATGGACGTTAATGCGAAGGCATAAAAGATTTCATGGTAATTTTTAGAAAGGTTTTTATAGTTGTTTTGACATTAATATTTTTAGTGAATTGGAAATGCGACAATGTGATAGATGTAAAATGCTAACGAGAGAAGGTGAATTGGTTAAGATATATGATAATTGGAATGATTGTAAACATTGGAAAACTTATCATCTTTGTCGCAATTGCTTTTCAAAATGGTCTTTAATATGGTCTGAAAACAAGTTAGATGATAATTTGGAAAAGAATATTGTTCATAAAACTTTTCTGAAGTTTTTAAAGAGAAAAGGAGAAAAAGTAAAGTTTGTTTTTAGGTGATGGAAATTGACGAAGAATAAATTGTTAGAACGTGTTTGTGGCAATACTAATTGCGGAAGAAGATTTTATTGTCATGGTGAATGTAAAAATAAAATAAGAATTTCACTTCAAACACATTGTTATTGTAGTGATTGTTTTCATAAGTATATTCTTCCTAATCTTGCTTCTTCTTCACTTAAAGAATTAAAGAAATGTCCACGAATGGAGAAAGAGAAAACAACTTTTATTTTTAGGGAAGTGAAAAAAAATGAATAAACGTTTAAAACGTGTTTGTAATAGTTGTGGTAAAGTTTTCTATTGTTATGGTGAATGTAAGATTAAGGTAAGAATTTCATGTATTGATTTTTGTTATTGTCCACGTTGTTTTCATGAAAGTGGTTTTCACAAAGCAATATTTCTACCAATTTCGCCAAAATGTCCTTCACGAATGAACATTAAACAAAACTTTGTATTTAGGTGATTATATGAGTAAAATTGTGTTTCGCAATATTAAAAAATGTCCATCTTGCAAATCAACACGTATCCATTTACATGACAATGTGTTTTTCACTAGACCACATGGTTTACCAAATGAAATATTTAGTTTTTGCAAAATGGAATCTAAAAGGTATGATTGTGAAATGTGCCATAACGTTTTTGTTCCGTTATGGATTGATGAAAGGGCTTTTACTTTCGTTTGGAAAAATATGGCTTGGTATCCTTTTCCATTTAAAAAGCTGAAAGAAAAATTTATCTTTAGGTGATTAAACAATGACAACACAAATAGAAAAGAAAAACGTGTTTTCCACTAAAACACGTGGTTTACCAAAAGAAAAAGTTTTATGTGATTACTGTTCTATAAAACAGATTTTCTATAAAGATGGAAATCTTTACTATAAATGCCCAAATAATCCAGACGGATTCAAAAGATACGACATAACTGTAAAGAAGTTTTTTGCTCTTTGCTGTGTTCTTTTTCAAAGTAAAACGCTTAAACGTGATGTTGTTAAATGTCCAATTTGTGGTCGCCAAAGCATATATAAAGGCATAGAAGGAAGAAACTTAAAGTATAATCAGCATGGAGAAATTATCGGAATTATTTATTATTGTGGAAATTGTGATAAAGAGTTTGAAGTAAAAGTTAAAGTAAAAAGTAGCCCATTTATATTTAGGTGATTAATAATGATGATGAAAAAAGATGATTATGAATATATTCATTGTTCTTCTTTTTCTCCAAAAAACAAAGATGCATTTATCTGTTTAATTTGCGGTTGTTATTCTAAAGATATTTATCGTAGGAAAGGTAGGCATGAACATTATTCTGAATATAATTGGTTGTGTCCTAAATGCTTCAAAAAACTTGTGAAGAAAGAAACTTTTATATTTAGGTGATTAAAATGATGAACAAGAAAAAACCAAAAATTATGGAAGATGGTTACGAATTGCTTTATTCTCAAACTCCATATATTTGTTTGCATTGTTTTAAAACTTCTGAATATATATATTACAATAAAAATAATCCCTTCAATTGTTTATATTTATGTCCAGATTGCTTCAAAAAACTTGTCGGTAAACAAAAACAACATTTTGTTTTTAGGTAGCATGGAAAAAAACAGTAAAGTTTATAAGTCCCAAAAGTATTTTCTTTTAATCGTGATAAAAATGTCTGAAACAAAACCAAACAATAACAAACAAAACCAAAATAACCAAAACCAAATTAACATTCAACAGTTAGCTGACGTGTTTGCGAAAAGCATGGCTACAATGATTCAACAAGCACAAAACGGCAACAACGAATGGACATTGGCAACAGAACCGTTTAAAAAACCAATAGAAGAACAAAAAGAAAACAAAAACATAATTACTGTTTCTAAAACTGCGGAAAAGAAACAATTGTTAGGATTTAAAACATACACTTTCATCGATGGAATGTTCATAGACGAAAACGATAAAGCAATTGACGGGGTTCCATTTGGTTCTTGTGCATTGTTAAGTGGATTGCCAAACAGCGGAAAATCTTTACTAATTGAAGAAATTTGTTTACAACTTGCAAATAAAGGCGTAAAAGTGGCTTTCGTTACAAGCGAAGAAGTTTTTCGTGCAGAAACACCAAGATACGATTTAGAATCAAGACTTAAAGAAAGGGCAAAAATTTTAAAGTTAGAATGGGAGAAAATTGCTGATAACTTGTTTGTGCTTGACGCTGTTTCTAATGCTGAATTAAGAGAATGGTCAAACTTTGTTTCAACACTCCGCTTCTTAATTGAAACAAGAAAAATTGATTTTGTTGCAATTGACAGTTTAACTTTGCTTGAAGATACACGTGGACAAATCAAATATAGACTAGGCGAATTAATGAAGTATTTTCAACTGCATGGTATTACTTCATTAATGGTTAATCAAAGGGCTATAGATGAAGCTGACAGTTTAGCATTGGCAGGGGGTTTAGCTTTAAGCCACATTGCAGACATAGTTATAGAAATGGATTATAAACGGTTGTCATCATGGGATAGCACAATTAAGTTAGATACTAACGCAAAACAAGGCGAAGTCGTTTACTTCTTCAGAATACTGAAAAATCGCATTTGCAAATATGATGCACGATACAAAAAATACATTATAACTCCAGAAGGACTAGTTCGTTTATCAGAAACAAAACCAAACTAAACTAAACTAATAAAGAGGTGAAAAAAATGAAAGTTGAAATTTGGCAAACAGATGTTGCAGCAGTAAAAGATTTAGACAACATTAAGAAAAACGCAAGTGTAAGTGCAAAGCGAAAATTAGCTGAAGTCGAAGTAAATCCTAAAGATACTGTAATACTGCAATTTTAAAATAAACCAAAACACAACTCTTTTTTATTTTTTTTTTAACATTTTTTTTAAAATTTAAAATTTAACGGGGCTTTACATAACCTTTTGAAATGGATTTTTAACTAATTACTTAAAATTTACAGAAGGAGTTTCATGGAAAAAATTTATGGAGACAGCGATAGAAAGATAGAATGGGAAAAAGATAGAATGGAAAAACTGCGTAAAGTTTATATATTTCAATAAAGTAATTTAATTTTAAAGATGGCAAAGAAATAAGGGAGTGAAAAAAGAATGAAGAAAATTTGTTTTAAATGTGGTAAAGAGTTTGAAACAACAGATAAAAAAGCTACGCTTTGCCCTAATTGTTTAAAAGGTGGAGTTGCAGTAAAAATTTTAGCTTGGTTAATTAGCATTGGTATAGTTGCCCCAATAATGTATGGAATATTCTGGCTAGTAATATACCATTTTCCAAAACATTTGTAAAGTGAAAATTAAATGTTGCGAAATGGTTTTATAGAACGAAATTGTTCAAAATGCGGAAAAAAAATTGTAGCCCGTAAAGATGATATGACTATTAGTGCCGAATTATGTGATTCATGTTGGAAAAAATGGTGTGCCTTCTTTGACGATAATCATGAAAGAATTGAAAAGTTATACACTTGGATAGAGGGTCAAAAAAATCCCGTTAATCCAACATGGGAAATGTTTATTGGAAACTTGAAAGATAAGAAACCATTTGTGTTTAGGTGAAAAATGTGAGTAATTCGAGGTTTGAAGTTAAAATTTTAAAAGCAAGTCGTCAAAGTTATTGGTATGCAAATGAAATAGGTAGCACGTTTTTAGTTGAAGAATCCATTAATCCTTATACTAACACGAAAGAATATAGAGTTGTAAAAGCAATAAAAGTTAAACGTAAATACTGTAATTATGATTGTCATCATCTTATACAAATTGAAGATACAGACAAACAAAGAAGTAATTTCATATTTCGATAGAGATTGTATGGAAAAAAACAGTAAACTTTATATATTGGAACATGACATAACTAGGATTAGGATTAGTGATAAAAAATGAAGTTGAAATTGGCAATAAAAATAATCGTTGTAGTCGAATGTTTAATATTAACATACTATTGTTTCTACACGCAATCTTTAATAATAAATAATGTTTTTGCTTCCATAAACGTTATTAACTCTCTAAATGATGTTCTTCGTTTTCTTTATGTTTCAGCAATTTTATGGGTTTTATGGATTGTAAACTTGATTATAGCGGTAGAAATACTTTCAAAGTGAAGAAAAAATGTCTGAACCAAAATCTGAACCGAAACAAATCTCTCCCGACTTTATTAAAAAATTAGACGAAATAATAAAGAAAATCGAAGAAAGCGGGGGACTTATTGTTTCGGGAACAAATCAATCGGGCAAGACTAATGCTGTAATGTGGATTGCTAGGCGAATACGGGATTCTCCGAAACATTCTACAAACGAATATAAACTTACAATCTTCGATGATACGTTAAATTGGAAGTTTAAGTTTGACAGTATTCCTTTTGTTGATTATGCTAAAACAAGTGTTATACCGTTTGAAGAACAAGACTTAATTGTGAATTTACATGAAATAGCTGACATTATAGATGTTAAAAATGTAATTGCGGATTTGATGTATCGGGACTTTATGCATAAACACGAATTAAAGAATAGTTTAAATGGTGTTGTTCCGTTTGTAAACTTTTATGTGATTGAAGAAATTCAGAATGTTCTTGGAAGGAATGGTTTAGGCTTGAAGAGTGGAAGATTCTTATATAAGTTGTATTGTGAGTGCACAAACTTTAGAATGGTGATTATTGGTTTAACACAGCGATTAGCTGATGTTGATACCAGAGTAGTTGAACGGAGAAGGTATTTTCTTATTGGAAGAACAAGTGGCGATAATGACGTGCAAAAAATCAGTAGAATGTTCGGTTCACAAGTTGCAGACAAAGTGAAAACTTTAAAAACAAACTTTGAAGAAGGCATATCTGAATTTATCTTTTACGATAAAGCTGAAAATCATGCATATTTAATTCAATTTCCAAAGTTTGAAGGAATAGGTAAACCATTTGAACATAAGGGAAAATCAAGATTTATTGGAGATGTGAAACCATTATGGTAAAATCATATAGAGAAGAAGCGTTAAACATTTTGAAAAAGTGGAATTGGAAAATTTGCGTGAATAATTTAATGAATGTTGAAGAAGATGATTGCACGTTTTGGTATGAATACGGTAGTAGTGAACCAATTTTATTAGTTACGAAAGGTGATATAGAAATTTCGCTTTTTACTTCTGGCGATATAGATATTTGGAAAAGTGATACTGAATATTTTATGTTTGAAGAAGGTAATGGTGAAGATGGAAAATTAACTGAAGATTTAATATTATGTGGACATTGGGAAGCTAACAATTGGTTTGAAATTCTTGTTACACGAAACAGAGAGATTATTGATTCTGGGATAGTTATTGATTCTGGTGACATAGTAAATTGTAGTGAAGAAGGAGATGGTGAAGATAATATGTTGGGTTGTAATAATCTGTTTGATTATATAATAAGACACAAAATTAAAATCAAGACTAGAAAAGAATCATTCGTTTTTAGGTGATGTTAAAAAATGGTTGCCATAGCAAGATTTAAAAAACACAAATGTGAACGATATAAATGTCAAAAATGTAAAAGAAAATTTAAACCTTACAAAGACATTAATTCTGCTTCCATTTACATTTATTTATGTCCTATTTGTGTAGAAGAATGGTTTAAGTTTTTTGAGAAAAACGCTAAAATGTATGTTGAAGGAAAAAGTGTTTGGCGAGAATTTTTAAAGGCGAAACATAAAGTAAAATTTGTTTTTAGATAAAAGGTTGCATGGGAAAATACAGCAAAGTTTATAAACAACAATTAAAACATTAATTGTCAAGTGAGAAAAAAATGAATAAGAAAGCAAGATATGGCGTGTTTGTTTTAGGTGATTTAGTGTCTATCCATACAACAAAAGAAGAAGCTGTAATGGAAAAGAAAAAATGGCTACAAAACATGAACCCAAAATATGATAAAAGAAACTATGCAAAAGTTAGAGAGGTGAAAACAAATGAATAAGAAAAAATTCGTGTTAATTGCTTTGCTATCATTAATAGTTGTTGCAACTGCAACTGCCTGTAGTGGCTACTTCTTCACGTTACCGACAAATGGCATTGGTTTCTGGACTAAACAAAAAGAATCATCAGTAGTAACGGTTGAAAACGTTACAGAACACATTACTTGTGCAAATGGAATGTTACATATAGAGTTTGACCTACGAAACACAGATGACAAAGTTTCCAATGTTGAACTTTGGGTTTACTTCAAAGACAAATCAGACGTAACAATAGTTCAAAACTATTTAAACATTGGAAACATGGCGAAACACGAAGTCAAACACATTTCATTCGACCAATACTTCGGTTCACTAGACCAGCTTAACAAGTTCGACCACGAAGACTTTTCAATACATTATGTCCGCTAAAAAACCCCCCTTTTTTCTCTTTTTATTTTTTTTCATAAAAACCGTAAAATTTAAATAGTTGTTTTGATATTAAAATGTAATGTGCGTGTGATGTTACCAGAAAAATACTGTGATACTGAATGGGAATGTGAAAAATACATCACTCGCATAAATCCCCTGCCCTTTAAAATTTTTATTGTTTAATTTTTTCGCCAAAAATTTTGATTCCAAATTATTTTTTGTTTTAAGCACCGACCTGCTCGTTATTAATTTTTGAAATTATAAATTTTAAACAATCAGTTAAAAACCAAAAATAAACTGCCAAAAAACCCGAAAAAATTTTCCAAAAAAATTTCCGAAAAAAATCGCCTATGTAGTTTTTTTGTCCAACCCACAGTTCAACTAAAAGTTTAACTTTTCGAATTTTTGTCGAACTTGGTTTTCGTTCAATTTTCTGTTCACATGTTTAAATTTTTGAAACATTATTTAAACCTTAACTACAAAATATAAACTTAAATATTTAAATGTTTCGCAGAAAAATTCACGAATTACTTAAACTTGAACGTGATTCAACGTTCCAACATACTTTTTTCCCATAACACCATTCACGTTGTCCCACAAACAACACAAACAATTTCGTGAAACTTTCAGAAACTATGGAAAAATCATGGAAAAACCACAAACAAAAATTCACAAAAAACATTAAAAGAACGTGAAGCAACGTGCATTTTTAACCATCTTCATAACCATTAAAAATTTAACGAATTACTTAAAATTTTAGGTGTTGTGAAACGTCTACCTACAATAACCAAAAGCGACTTAAATTAGCCAAGGGGCTTGATTTAGCCTTCTTTTTTAAAAAGGGGGAATGTGTATTTGTGTTGAACATACTTTGGCGAAAAGGGGCTTAAATTGGGCTTATTTGGTTTGGAAACTTTGCGAATTTTTTTACTAAAAGTTTTACCCTAAATCTTTTTGGAAGAATGGATTTAACGAATTGTTTAAAATTTTTATCTGGTCTAATCGGTTGGATTTTCCGTGCTTTTTCAGGCTTTGTTTGTCAAAATCGGGCAGGAAACAGCTTGTTTTTCAAAAAGCAGGCAACAGGTTTGACTTTTTTAGCTTAAACATTAATGTAATAAACCATATTAATAATGATGATGAAAAAAGATTGCATGGAAAAATAACGAAATACTTATAAAGGAGTTAAACAACTCTTTAAATCAAAGTGATGTAAAATGTCTGAAACAAAAGAAACAAAAATAAGTGAAATTGGCGGAAAAATAGTTAAAAACGTTGTGTTTGTAGATGAAAAAAACTATATGGGAAAAGCACTAGCAATACTTAAAAACGTGGGAAATTTGCGTCTTGTGGGCGAAACGGGAACGGGAAAAACAACTTTAGCTTATGCAATAGCTAAAAAACTTAACATGCAATTATTCGAAATTGTCTTGACACGTGATATAAGTCGCTGGGATTTATTGGCATGTGACACACTAAAAGAAGGCAATTCAACTGTAAGAAAAGGCATTATAACAAAGTGGCTTGAAGCAAAGGAAGGTGCAATATTATATTTAGATGGTTTCAACTACGCTGAATCGGGAGTAATTAGCCTTATAGAAAGTCTTGCAGATTTTAGGGGAAATGTCTATATACCAGAATTGGAAAAAACTTTCGAAAGAACCGCAAAACACTATATAATCATAAGCTATAATCCATGTGAAAAAGCGTCTTACAGCGGAACATTCATAACCAATATCGCAACTATGAGAAGATTTGAAGGCATAATCGTTGATTATCTTTCGATAACCCAAGAAACAAAGCTAATTAAGGAAATTTCGGGAAATTATGAGTTTTCACGCAAATTCGTTGAGTTAGCCAATAAGACAAGAAGGCTTTATCGGGAAGGAAAACTTCGCACTCCATTAACAACGGGAAACCTTATAAACTATGCTAAAATGTGGAAAGACAATCTTGCAGAAGAAGAAATAATCGAAATTGCAAAAAGCCTTTATCCAGAAGAAGAGCAAAGTATGTTCCAACGACTATATGAAGAATCGACAAAACTGCCCGAAATAGAAAAGTTAAAGGAAGAAGGAAAAGAAAAGGGGGAAGATGACTAATGACAGAATTAATATTAGACAAAGAAGAATTAAAGAAAATGGGAATTTTCGGTGAAGAACTATACGTTATTGAGTATGACTTAAACAGTAAAATTAAGATTCCTAAAAACGCAACGGAACAAGAAAGACAAGAAATTAAAGAAAGAAACAAATATGCAGAGCAAATCAGAAATAAACTGTTTTTCACGCTTAAATTTAAGATTAAGGCAACAAGACACCTAGAATCATCTTGGCTTATTGCAAAAGATAGATTAGAAACAGCGAAAGTTTTACTAGAAGAAATTAAAAGCGACTTGAAAAGCAAAAACTTTGATAACGTGGATAGACGAATAAGAATAATTCCAATACTAACAACAGAAGAAGGCTTTCAAGATTACGAAACACAAAAAATAGAGTTTTTACTACAATTCTGCATGGAACATATCGCATATTGCGATAACGCATTAACAGAAAAGAGAATGAGCAAAAGCAACTTATGGCGTTGTAAAAAGGCGTACGAAATAGTAAACGAATTAGCACAAGAATTAAAAAGCCAAGATGCACAACAAGAAATACAAGACACAGCGGAAATTTTAAGCGACAAGATAAGCCAAGTTGAAGCAATGATTCTTCAACAACAAGAACAAAAAGAAAAAGAAACCAAAACAACTTAAAAGAAGGGAGAAAACATGGAAGATTTATTGAAAGACTTTGAGAAAGAAATAATGCAGATAAACGCAAATATTCGCCGACTAATAAAATGCTACGTGGAACGGAAGAAAACAAGTGATTATATACGTTAAAATTTTCCCTTTTTTTGTGATGTGATTAAAATGTTTTGTAAACGTTGTAATTCGAAAGCGGTATATTATGTTGAAGAAATTATTAATGGAAAACTTCACTATTCTTGTTTTATGTGTAATAACTGTTTAAAGACTTTTTTCTCTCAATTACCAAAGGAAGAACAGAACATTTTAGGGTTAAAGTATAATGTTTTCATTATTGCAAAGCAACAATTTAAATTCGTTTTTAGATAAGAGATGATTAAAAATGAACGTAATTGATTATTTAAAAAAGTGTGATGTATGCCACAAAAAAGTCGAAGAATTCACATATGTTTTTGACAATTGGAATACTGATGTATGGAATGACGTAAATACTTATGCTGTTTGTCATAATTGTTTTGACGAGTGGAAAAAAATTTTTAAAGAGAAAAAATTAAAGTTAGAATCGGGAGATATTGTCCATGCTTATTGGCAAAACTTTGTTAAAAAAGGTAAAGAAAAAAGAAAAATAGTGAAACCATTTGTTTTTAGATAAAAGGTTGTATGGAAAATTAACGAAATGCTTAAATAAGCCAAATGAGTTTAAGTTAAGGTGAAGGCTTGAACTGATGAAGAATCAAAAAACAATTCTCACGAATCGTGAATTATATCATCTTATTACTCCAGAAGTTGATTTAGTTAAACTTAATACTCAATTTCCAGATAAAAAAAGTTTTAGACAACAATTAATAAAGTTAGCTTATGAATCAGTTATTCGCAATAAATTTTTGAATTATCCACAAACATCATGGAGATTCAAGAAAGCATCACAATTAATGAAAGATGTAAATTTTAGTAAGGGGCGAATAGAGTATGGAAAAGAAAAAAAGCGTTAAAGAAAACTTCAGCAAAAATCTTGAAGAATTAAGAAACATTGCAATTGCTATTACACGGGATAAGCAATTAAAATTGCAATATGACGAAAAAGCTAAAACATGCAGTTTTGATTATGCAACTAACACTATAACTTTAACAACTAATGCTTATCCAGACTACGCTAAAAATAATGAACGCATCGCACAAAAAATACTTGATAGTAGCCTTATGCATGAAGCTTTACATTATGTTTTAAGTAAACCTTTAGCTAAATATTTTGAAAGTTGGGTTTCGCAATTACAAAATAATAACAAAGAATTTCCATTTTTAGCACGGGAAATAATCAATATTGGGGAAGATAAAAGAGTTAATTATTATGGCAAGAACAGATTTAGATTCGACTTGGGTAAAAGACAAGTTTTGAAGGAATTGATTTTTAAAGACATGTTAGAAACCAACATGCAAGACACGTTGAAGAATCCAATTTCAACGACAAGTTTAATTGTTGGGGCAATAAGTGGAAAAACACTTTATAACGTTGATATAACTCCAATAAGAAATAATCTTAAAACTAAAGAGAATGAAGCTATCGATGAATGTCTTGATTTATTGGAGAAAGTTAAGTATTCACGTTTACGAATTGAAATTTTAAGCATTTATAAACAGATTTACGAAATTATAAAGCCTTTTGCAAAAGAAGATAACCAACAACAACAAGAAAGCGAAGATTCTTATAATCAACTGATGTTAGCTTTTGACGGGGGAAAAATTAACGGTAATATCAGTAAACAACTTCAAAAAGCGTTGGATAAACTGATTAAAGCTGAAATTGAAGCGGAACAGCAGGAAGGACAAAAATTAGAGCAAGATTTAAAGAAGAATGTTAGTGCGGGAATGGGAACGGGAGAAGAAATACCTTCGCCAGAACCAGACATTTTAGCTTATGAAAATTTAGTGGGAGAAGTTAAGCCAGAAATTGACAGATTACTGTCAAAACTCAAGTTAAACTTGAAACCTAAAATACAGAAGGACATTTACCAAAAACGTGGAAGAATAATGAGCAACATTTTAACTAGATGTTATACGAATAGCTTAAGAAAACAAGTTAGCAACGTTTATGTTCACAACGATTTAAGACTTGAAAAAGAGAAAATTAACATTGCTTTTCTTGTCGATTTTAGTGGAAGCGTCAATAAAACAACCGCTTTGCGTATAACAACGATTTTTAACGAAGTTTTCGGCAATTTCGTTGATGATTATAGTTTTGCAGTTGGAGTTTTTGCTCAAGACATACAGAAGATTAAAACTTTCTTTGAACAGTTTTACACAACACGTGCAAGAATTCCAAACATCAGCGTTAATGCAAGTGGAACAAGAATTCACGATTTAATTGAAAGTTTTCTCAAGATGTTTAATGGTATAAGGGAAGATAGACGCAAGATTCTAGTTATCGCTAGTGATTTTTGTTTTAGTGATGAAGGAGAAGCTAAAAAAGTTATTGAACAATGCGTTAAAAGTGGAATTGAAATAATGTTCGTGGGGTTTAGTGAATGTTATAATCTTGAAAACTTTGCTAAAGAAGTGAAGGGAATTAAAAGAACAAAAATCAGCGACTTTAGAGATTTACCAGAAGCGTTTATCGACATTTACCTTAATGTTGCAAACTAAAAAAGTGATAAGTATGTATATTTGTGATAGATGTAAAAGACGTTGTGATGTGCAAAACGAATTGGTTATTATTGACGACAATTGGTATTCGGCAATTCCAGAAAAAACTTATAAAATCTGCAATAAATGTTTTAGCGAATGGAGTAGCATTTGGGAAAAGGAAAGGCTACAATACCAAAAGGTAAAGATTATTCATTTACGTTGGGAAAAATTCCTTAACAACAAGAAAGAACCATTTGTTTTTAGATAGTGAAGGAATGATTATGACAAAGAAAACTATAATGGTTAATGGTAAAAAACTTCAACTGAAAGAAGGAGATTTAGTTTTAATTAAAAATGGTAACAATTACGGGAGAATTTCCTTTCCAGATAAACCAATAATTGTTGAGATTCTTGAAATTTACGAAACGTCTTTTAGGGGAAAAGTTATCGATTCGAATTTTCGTCTTGATTATTATTTTCTTTATGAAGAAGTCGTTAAAAAAGTAAAGGATAAACCAAAACAACCATTTATTTTTAGATGATGATTATGGAAAAAGAATTAATGAAATATTGTCAATTTTGCAAAAGATATTTCAGCGTAAAACTTTACGAAAAACACATGCAAAAACATAATCAACACTTTTAAAAAACTCCCTATCCCGCAAAATTTTAAACAATTAGTTAAAAAATCTTTGAAATTTTTCTGGAAAAATTCACCAGAAAAATTTCGGAAAAAGTCGCTATGTAGTTTTGGTGGTGCAACCGCTGGTTATCACTAGAGTTTAACTTTTCGTTAAACCAATTTTTGCTATTATGGATATATCTAGTTTTTGATATATCCTTTTTGTGATATATCTAGTTTTTAGCATACTTAACACTAGATTTTTAATTTCTCTTATCTTCTGATTTTTGTTAAAGTTTTTCTCTAGATGTGTGCAAGTGCAAAAATGAAATAGTGTGTAGCTTTTTAAACTTATCTCAATTTTTCCATGCAATCTTTTTGACTATATGTTAAATTACGAACATGTCTATTTTTTGATATGTCTAATTTTTGACATGCTTTATATAATCATAAGAAATTGTTTAACAAAAATACAGTTTAAAAGTGTTCATTTAAAGTTTAACTTTTAGTGATTAAGTGTAGCTAAAAACTACAATAACAGAGAAAAGTTTATATAAACTGTATATTTCCATGCTTTTTTTAAGCATACTTTTAGCAAAAAATAAGGCTATTTCGAAGCTATTTTTTTTCTGGAGTTAAAGCATGATTATATAAATACATAAAATCATGGAAAAATAGATGTGTATATGAGTTAGATTTTTAGGCTTGAGTGGATATATAAATCTACTATATAAATAGCTTCGAAGTAAAAAGCATGGTATTTTTCCATGCTACTTCGAAGTTGTTTGCAAAATTTTGTAAAAGAAGCTTAATTTCGCCTTAAAAAAAAGTGTATACCATAATCAAAACTTCGAAATACAGTTTAAACGCTTAATTTCGCCTTCTTTTTCAATTGTTGCCATACCTACAAGTCTTTTTTTGGTTTTAGTGTAGATGTTGATATACACAAATACGAATAAAAAAGTATGGTAATTTTTCCATGCTTTTCGGAAAACTTTGCTAATTTTTGCAATTTTTCAGTTTTTCCATACCATAACAGAACATTTTTAGGCTATTTTTACGAAACATATTATTAGAGAAACAAAAAAAGAAGGTTAAAAAAATGCAAAAAATCAAAATTGGATTCAGTTTAAATTATAAGGTTAGACTTGTGAAATTTAGTCATGTTGATTATTATGGTTTAACTAACCATAAACTACGTTTAATACTTATCAATGCGTCAAAAACTTTGCATATGCAATACTACACACTAGCACACGAATTAATTCATATGCTAATAGAAAGATTCTTTACAAAACTTTTTGTTGATTCAAGATTAAAACAAAAACTGCATGGATTGCATGATTTGTTAGATTATTTTATTTCAGATTTTAAAGACGCTTATACTTATTGCATTATATATAAAGGTTTCAAATATTTTCTTTTTGAAGTGATAAATCGTTATGTTGCATGATAGTTATGGAATAACCATAACAAAAAAAGAAGGTAAAAAACATGTCAGAAAAAGAAAAAAGAACAGAAAAAGAGTTATTTTCCAAAAAGAGTTCAAACTCTTCTGTATTTTTTACTGAAGAGTTAAAAAAAGAAGAGAAATTAAAAAAATTGAGAGAATTAGCAAAAAAGTTATTTCCAGAAGCTAAACCACTAAAAGAGCAAATAAGCGATGCAGTAAAAGAGAATGACATATATCTAAAAAATCTTAATAGATGTGAGCATCATAGAGCATTTAGTCGTATTTGCGAATTCCAAAAGCTAGACAATAATTATGAAGTTGCAGAGTTAGTTTGTAGCGATTGTGGAGAAGTTATTGGCTTAACCTTACGACATGTTAGCGAATTCGGAGAAGTCAAAATAAACCATATAACCTTTACTAACAAAACAAAACAAAACTATCACATACTAAATGATTGAAGTGATAAAAATGAAGATAGAAATTTTTGTAGTTTTAACAAAAGCGGTTGAGTTAGAAGATAAAATAATGCAATATGGCATTGATAAGTCTAAATCAGCTAAAGACATTCTAGATGTCAATACTGAAATAAAAGCTATTACTGACGCTTTAGAATCTGAAAAACAAAACTTGACAAAACTGTTTGATGGTTTAACCATTATACCTAATTGTTGTGGATATTGGTTAAACGAAAATGGAAAAATCGAACATGACTATGTCGAAACATGGATAATTTACGTCAATGATGACTTAACAGAAAAACTAGAGTATGAAACAGTTTTACGTAAAGACATTGAGCAAAAACTCAAAGATTCATTGACTAGGATTAAAAAAGCCACACAACAAAAATCTCAAGCATATTCGGTTGATAACAAAATATATTTCGTTTGATAAGGGAGATATGCAAAAATGAATCAAATAATAATTGCGGAATTATTACTGTTTGCATTATGGATAACATTAAACCAAACTTTGCAATATTTCGACAACAAAAAAAGAAGGTGAAACAAAAATGAAGATTGATTATGTAGCGATATGTTCTAGATGTGGTAGAAAGACAATATCAACACATAGCAAAAAGAACAAAAAAGCAATACGCAAAACATGTATTTACTGTAGAAAAACAACATATCAAAAAGTCGTTGGAGTTATAACCAATAAAACAACAAAAAGTTTAACTATCAAATGGTTAAACTAAAATTCTCCTTTTTTTTTTGTCATTTAACAATAAAGTTAAACTATTAGTTAAATTTTAAGTAATTACTTAAACACTTTAGCTATAACCATATTACTTAACTGACGCCCTACTTAACTGACGCCACTAACAAAAACAACAACATGCAAAACAACAACACACCAACAACACTAACAACACTAGTATAATAAACCAACAAAAAAAGCATACACTAACAGTATAACAAACCAACAAAAAAAGGATTCATTCTTTATTTTATAACAATAGTAATGAAGTAATATAACAATAGTAATGAAGTAATTGTGTGTTAGTTAGTTAGTTAGTTAATGTTGTGTTAGTGTTGTGTTAGTGTTAAGATTTTCTGATTAAGATTCTTATTCAGTAAATCATAAATCCTATACCATAATAATTAAACATCTAGTTAAACAATAACTTAAACAACACCTATCAAAACTACAACACCAAACGACCACAAAACAAGCTTAAATTAACCAAACAAGCCCAAAACAACCCCCCCACCCAAAAACAAACCCAAAACAAAAAAATCGAAAGGTCCACCTTTATATGGAGTATGAGTTTTATGTTATAGTAAGTTTGTTGTGTGGTCTAATATACTTGTAGTTTATTGTATCCACCTTTATGTATTGTATGGTAAGATTTGTGTGGTTTAAGTAATTGTTTGAATGGTTGTTGAAATATATTTTTGTCGGTTTATGTGGTTTGTTGCTTAAAATATATTGGAGGGCGGTGTTTGTGGTTCGCATGAGGTTATTGGTTTCACAGCAGGCTTTTGGTTCGCAATGAAGTTACGTATCACAGTTTTTCTATGGTTCACATGTTTAATATTATATATGATGGTTTGGTATTTAAATTTTTTGGTTTTTATATTGTATGTGTTGTTTTTAGTTTAACCGTAAAGTTTATATATTGTTTGTGTTATTTTTAATTAAACCGTAAAGTTTATATTTTAGTTTAGAATATAATATGTTGAAGGTAATAGGAACAGGTATGAGAAATGAAGAAAACATTAACTAGTTTAATTGATATTATTTTAGGGAGAAAAAGATGTGTTGATTGTAACAAACGTCTATGGACAGGAGAATTATGTGAAGACTGTTTCATGAAAAGGTTAGGCAGATCGACTTGTATAGAGACAAAGGAGTAATGTTCAGTTGAAAAGGAAGAATAATTGGGAGCAGATTCATCGGGTGTTTTGGTTTTGGATTGTTTGTGAAATATTGGAGATGCCTCCTGACGTTTTTATTAATATTCGTGGCAGCATAAAGTATGGTTATGGGTGGCGTTGGAAGTAGTGTTGGTTTATCGGTTAAATATTTAAACTTGTTATGTTGCCGAATGGTTGATTTAAATAATTGTTTAATTTTTTGGTTTAAAATGTCGGAAGATTTAAATAATTGCTTAAAAAATTTTTTTTGCAAATGAAACACTCCCGCACCAAAACATACCAGTTATACCAAACATACCAGTTATGCCTACATATGCTTGCAATATGCCTAAAAGCATATGAAAAATAAGCTGCAACTAGGTGACTCCAAACGTTAAAGTAAAACATAAAATTTTAATAGTTAACAAACAAAAAAGAATACAGTGAAATAACAATGAATATATTAGTCTTACTAATGTTATTATCTGTTTGTTATTTGGTTAATTATACACTGTTTGGAAGAGGAATATTATGATTGGAAAAGCAAAACGAATTAAAGCAGTATATTCGGCTATTGGATTCTGCTGGAAAGTTAAGTTAGATGACGTAAACTTTAAAGTAACATACATTCTAGTTTGCGGTAAAGATGTGCGAAAATATAAAGTTTTAATTGGACAACACGTTAAGTGGAACTGGAAAAATAATGTTTTAAATATTTACCAATGGAAAAAATTGAAACTAAAAGAACCACAATCATTATATGATCCTGACAAACCACGAAACTTGGCTAAAAGCGTAACAGTAAAATAAAAGTAGTGTTTATTTTGAAACTATTTTGAAATCATCCATCCACCATGAGAACTTGAGAGTATTGTAAACATCCGTATTATGACAATCTATAATAATTTTTAAGTTTACCACTGTATTTTTAGGCAATGGAACAACCACTCTTAACCATTTATTTAAAGGAAGGTAATCTGTTGAACTTCCATCATAAGGTTTCCCAATAAACAACAATCTAGTATTATCACGATCTATAGCAATATACTTAATATGCATAGTAGCATTAGGATGATGATACATTCTAAAATCTATTATAGCATAGACTTTGTCTTTATTTGACGTTAAAAATGATTTACTAACTCTTACTCTGCTTTCTGGATAATTACTCGTCATAACTTTGTAGCTGTAAAAACCTGATAACACATAATCACTGGCTACACCAGCAGTGAGGGCTTCTTCATTCAGTTCAGCGGTTGCTGTCCAATATTGAACTGTTCCATCGTCAAAATTGTCTAACTCATCTAACGTGAACGCTGGGTTTGTGCTATCTATCCAATGAACAATTACGTCAAGTGGATATGTCCATTTCAAAGTTACGTAATTGTCCGAGTAAGCTTTTAAAGTTAGAGTTATGTATTCTTCCATTTCGCCGTTTGGCAAGTCGCTTGGTGAAGGCTTTGATCTGGTAGCGAATGCGTCTATACATGCATAAGCGTTTGATCCACCTGCTAACAAGCCGAGATTAGTGGGAGTAAAAGTGTAACCTTCTCCAGAGCCTACAATTTGGAAATATAAGCTTGAATCATCATGGTTATAATAGTGTATTGTTATGCCGAGTGTAGTGGTTGTAAGGGCATCTGGAAGATTTCCTATGTCCCGATAGATGATGTTATCAGGTGTTGACAAGTTAGTTTCTGCGAGTCGAAGTTCTATTGACATAAAACATCACCTTGAGTTTCTATTTTTAACATCATATTATTCTTTATCTCCTTATAGATCTTGATCGGTTGGTCTATAATCATAAACACCACCTCTAACCTCTCCTAACACACCTGTTCCTCTTGGCACTAACAATGTGATTTGTCCAGTGTGAGAGTTATCATAACATGAAACTATTCCAGAGTTAAAACATTCACACTCTGTTCCTTGATAATCTATATCTAACTTTGAAATTGTAAAAGTTCCAGTCATTGTAGAAGTGCCAGTGTAAGATGAAGAAGCTGTTAAATATCTAAAACGCCAATCACCATGCAATGTTAATGATGTTGAACCTAATAAAATTGATCTTGCTGCATTAGAATAAACGTTTACTTTTAAAATGTTACCTTCTTTTTGAATAACTGGATAATAAGTAGCATTTGAATAAGGAAGATTATTAATGTGCGAACTATATTCTTGTCCATTATAAGTTTCCATTAAAGTTATTCGATATTTACCTGAAGGATAACTAAACATTAATGCAACAGCAGTCTTATTAGCAGTTTTTAATTGAGTCCAACCACCAACATCATTATTTAACATCCAAAAAATACATTTACTATAATCTGTTTCTCCAGAAGTTATGTTAACCCAATGAAACTTAACTGTATGAATAAAATCAGCAAAATAATCAACGCCATAATCTTTATATATATATCTTTCAAACCAGTTACTTGTTTGAACATGATCTAAAAAGCATGAAGTAACAGATGCAGCCACGAAAGTATAGGGATATTGACTTTGAGTAAAAGTTAAATAATCTTCACAAAAATGACGAACATAACTTATACCTTCTTCACCTTCACCACCGATACCTGCTGCAAAATTTAAATCCATCAGCCATATCCATTCTGTTACATTTTCAGATTCTTTTCGGTAACTATAAATTGTTTGGATACTTTGTAACCATCCGCTATATTCTGCTGATCCGCCTGTATCTAAAGCTACTGTTAATGTGCATCTTTTATCTGCATTAAAAATCTTTTCAAGAGTCTTTTTTTCGCTATCTGTTAATCTAACTTTAATTTTAATAGTTATAGGTTCGGAAAAACGATATGTATCAACATCAATATATTGTCCACTAGTGCCAAGTGGTATATCTCGTATAGCAGGTTCACATACTAATCTTTCATTGAAATTTAATGCATCAAAGCTCAAAGTTCCACCACTATTTGAAATTTTCACACTTGGCATTTTAATCAATTATTTAATATGCAAGCCAGCTATTTAAATTTTTTGGTTATTTATTTAATGTAATAAAATAGGAAAACATTTAAATATCGAATTAAACCATAAAAAATGTAAAGGGTGCGTTAATAGGCACCGTTAAAAGAAGTGAATATGTATGTCATTTAAACAACCACCATTAGAAACACAGGACAATCGACAGTTTGAAGATTACCGTGTTAAAAAACATTATTCATCGTCAGCAGATGTTCTTGAAGCAACAGGGTTTTCAGTGGATTTTCTTAAATCAATTGGAAACTTAACGGATAATCAAGTTGAAAGTTTAATTTCAAATTATATAAGTAGAGCCGATGAACGAATTCGCAGAATGCTTGGAATTCCAGTAACCGTGAGAAAAGAAGGACATGAATTCTTCAATAATCCAGTTGTTCAGTTAGGACCAGAAAGAGAAGATCCATTCGAATTTTTCGGTGCATACAATCCGACAAACAGAGTTGTTGAAGTTTACGCTATATACTATAATAATTACCGCACAAAAATTCCATACCCTAAAGACTGGGATCAATTTACAGAAGATACTACTGGATGGGGAACTGAAAATGGAACAATAGCTAAAGATACATCCGACTTTAAATGTGGAACAGCAAGTTTAAAAGCCACCATAACAGGTTCACAAGGTGGAAGCATTTATTACCCATCAACTAAAAACTTGCATAAACGAATTTACCCATGGTTCTACGCTGGATTCTGGTTTAAAACAGATAACAAAGATGCTCTATTCGATTTTAGAATAGTTAGAGATACAGGTAGCTATTATCATAACACATTTAAAGTTAGCAACGAAGACACGTGGGAAACCGTTCAATTAAGCATCAGACGATTCCAATTTGTAAATGTTGGAGGAGAAGGCGAACAAGCACCATTCAACTGGATATTAATATACACAGAATGGTTCCAAATTGTTGCAGACCGACCATGCAACTTCTGGATAGATAACTTCAGCTTCAACGATGGATTCTTCGCAACATACCCATCAGGAGAAATTGCTTGGTGTGTGGATGAACAAACTGAAGTTTTAACTAGGGAAGGATGGAAATTCTTTAAGGATTTAACATACGATGATGAGATTGCAACATTAAATAAAGATAATTCAATAGAATATCAAAAACCATCAAACATAATAATATTGGATTATGCTGGAAAAATGTTACTTTTCCAAAGTAGATATGCTGACATGATGATAACGCCAAATCATAACTTGTATATTGCCCCGTATGGAAGAAACTATAATAAATATCGTCTTCAAGAAGCAGAAACAATACAATTAACTCGTTTTAAATTAAAAGCAGATGCAAAATGGAAAGGAAAACAAGAAAAATGGTTCTATTTAGGAAAAAATAAAATAGAAATGAAACAATGGTTAAGATTTCTAGCATGGTATTTATCGGAAGGTTGTTCACAAAAAGAAAATAGAATTTCTATTTTCCAAACAGATGGACAGAAAATAAAAGAGATAGAATCAGTTATTTCAAACATTGGATTTACTCCATGTGTTTACACTAGGGAAAATGGAGAACACACTTTTGCTATTTATTCAAAAGAACTTAATAACTATCTTGCACAGTTTGGAAATTGCTACGAAAAATATGTTCCGAACTTCGTTAAAGAATTAACACCAGAACTGATAAATGAGTTCTTGAAAACATATGCTAAAGGTGATGGAACATTCAATAAAAACGGAACAATTAAAACTATTTATACCACTTCATTGAGAATGGCAAATGACTTACAGGAACTATTTTTGAAAGCGGGTTACGTTGCATCTATATCAATATTACAAAATAGAACTCGATATTTAAAGAATGGTAAAAAAATAATTCCAAAAGCTTTATGTTATAAAGTTAATGTTAGAAATAGAATGCTGAATGCAACATTAGAAAACAAACCAAAAATAATTGACTACATTGGCAAAGTTTACTGCGTAACTGTTCCAAATTATCATATAATTTACGTTAGACGCAATGGAAAACCAAACTGGACTGGCAATTGCATGCCAGAATGGTATCCCACTGGTAGAATAACGGTGACGTATAGTTATGATCCGTTTTTAGATAGTATTCCGCCTGCGTTAGAAGAAGCTTCAAGTAAGTTAGCTGGTGTTTTATTGTTTGATTGGGTTATTGGTAAACGTCAAATGGCAATAGCATTCAGTCAATTAAGTGATTCGTTAGCTGAAGTTCCTGATCGTGAAACATTGGAAAATACTAGACGAAGATTAGAAACAGAAGCTATGGCAGCATTAGAATCGCTTGGATTCCGAACATGGGAAGGCTTGGCGTAAAATGCCTGAAAAAAAAGACAATAAAGATTTACCGAATGCTGACGATAAAGAAAATAAAGATTTACAGGGTTCAAGTGGAGAAACTGCAACTGGACCGCAAGTCGGATATAATCAAGATTTTGAAAAACAGGGAAAAGGATGTAACGTTCCTCCACCGTTTATTATGGAGATTTGTCCATGGTGTGATGAAATGTTAACTCCATATTGGATATTTTTTGAACGTGATGTCTTCACTGGAGAAAAACATTTTTATTGCAGACATTGCCATAATGAAATTGAATATTCGCCACGTGGATGGGTTAGAAAATATTAGGGACTGTTTTCTTGCGTTAGATCGTATCGTCCAAACGGGTGACTGTTTCCTGCTGGATGTTCTTCTGTAGTGTATGGTTCACCAGTTCCTTTACCGTGAATCGCCATATCTTCTGGATTTTTAGGTTGAGGACTACGTTTCTTCTGCAATTCTAATAACCGCTTATATTCTGTATCATATTGTTTCCATGAAGTCCCCATTTTTTCACAAAGTTCTTTCTCTAATTTTGTAGCTTGCACATGTGCCCATTCATAACTAAATCCTAAAATTTCCACTAATGCTTGTTCAAAGGTTTCATGAGCCAATAGTGGAATATACATCCATTCAGGAACATCTGAATCAAAGTATATTCTTGTCCCATCTTTATTATATCCTGCAATTCCACCTGTTAAAGGAGTTTTAACTACAATCACTATCTTATTATTTAGTGGATTTACAAGTGTTTTAATTCCTTTTGGAGTTTGAGTTTCCTGACCAGTTGATGGAACATTTCTTTGTGCAATCCTGTCATCTACTGGAACACGTTCTTCTCCATAACCATACGCATTATAAATTGCTTCCTGAATACTGAAAATCTTATCAATCTGCTCATGCGTCAACACTTCACCAGTTTTCTTTGATTCCCTAATAAACTTTACACGTTGTGCCTTATGTTCTTGATCTTCATTTTCCCTGTTCCATGTTTCACCAACCATCACTTGACTTTCTTTCGGAATTCTCGTGCTTCCCATAGGACGTGCTTGACCACGTTTAGGAACATTAACTCCTCCTTCTAAACGTTTTTCTTGTCTTTCAACTGATTGGGGTTTCGGTTCACCTTGTTTCTTCTCTAACGGAGAAATCTTTTCTGTATCCCCTTCACCTTTCTCTTCAGTTTTCTTTGCTTTCTTTTCTTTCATTTGTTCTTCAATTTCAGCTAAATCTTTTCGTAATTGTTCTTGACTTTTTAATTTTATACTATCATAACCTAATATTTGAGTCATTTCACGTTCAAGTTCAAGTTTAAGTTCTGGAGTAACAGGATTAGCAACATTAAGCAATTGCACAATTTGACGTAAACGTTCAGTGTCACTTGTTAATCCTTTTGCAGGGATTTTCAAGAACGGAATAAATATCGGCTCTGTTTTTCCACCTTGTTTCTGTCTTATTTTTCCAAATTTACACCACAAGTGAGTTCTGAAAAGTTGATTTTCAACAGCAATTTTTAACTCGTAACTTAACCTATCTAATTCAAGACTGCTTATTGCAAATTCTTCTGTTGTAGCTTCAGGAGAAAGTCTTCTAGGAACTCCAAGTATTTCAACAGGAACATGCATGCCTTGAGCAACCATATTTAACAAATGAGTTATTATATTGTTAGCTTCAAAAACTTGACCACCAATTTCTTTAATATCAAAACCATATGGAACAGGAACGGCAGTCCAATTCTTCCTTCCCATCTCGACAATTTGTTCCATAACGTTGCGTATGTGAACTTTACCCCATGGTCTTTTTTCTGTGCCTGTGATTATAAAATATTTCTTGTTTCCTGCACGGTAAGCACCTTCACCAACAGCATCAAGTATTTTTTCAAGTAACAAAACAGTATAACGCACAGGCTCTATAACGCTTGTCCCCCTCTCATCAAATTCTCGTCTATTTAATGCTAACCAGAAAATTTGCCATGGATGAAACTTCACTGCTTGACCAGTATCCTTTTTTAATGTAAGCTGATGAACAGCCATTGCAGTATCGCCTTGACTTACAATTTCATCAAGAGTCCAGTAATTCGCTTCCCAAGTTTCAGGATCACGATAAAGCTTCATTCTTCCCTGTGCATTCTTAAAAATCTTTAACTGAACAATTCCACCTAAAGATTGCCAGTCTGGTTCTCTACTTTTGAAATATACATGTTCTCTACTTGCTACAGTTGATTTAACGATTGGAAGTGAACTTGTTCCTTGCTGTTGAACATAATCCCAAAAGTTAATAGGAGTCATATATCGAATTTCTGCACCTGCTGCACCTACAGTTAACGCTTCATCAACCATAATGCTTAAAATAGTATATAAACTTGCAGTGTAACGATCCTGATAAACCCAACGACAAAATCTTTCTATTTCTTCTTTCATTTCATGTTGATGATTATCTTCATCATCCGCTACTGAAACATTAATTGCCTTACCTAAAATTTGAGCTTTAATATAATCTATTGCTCTGCTAACTGGTGCAAAATTTTTTCTCAATCGGCGATAAACATCTAGATCTTCAACTTCTTTAGGCATAGCCCAAGCAGTTAACATAGGAGGTGACTGAATAATTGTTCCGCCACTTGTAGCAGATTCTTGAATCTTTTTTCCAACAACATTTTCCATATCTCCTATAGTCCATACTAAAAATCCATCCTTAAAGGTTTCTTCTATTATTTGCTCCTTTGTTTTTCCAGTTCTAACTACTTCTTGGTTAAGCCACTTTTCAAAATCGGTGAAATTAACATCTTGGATTTTAGGTTTACGTTTTGACTTTTTAGTTTTATTTGTCATTCTAACACCTTAATTAATTATTTAAATAACATTGAATTATTTAAATTTTTTGGTTTAAAAACTCAATTTTTAACGTAAAAAACCAAATTTTTTACTTATTTTTCTTGTTTTTCCATTCATCGTTTAAAATCATGCATATAATTGAATATACGGCTATATCCATGAATTTATCATTTATTTCTTCAATTGTATCCTTCTTATTTTCTCCAATCATTTCATAGACAGCGTCAATTTGTTTACTCATATAGAACATTGCCATTGCTAATGGTTTATTTTCTATTTTAATAAGTTTGTTACAGAGAAATCCACAGCGTTTAAAGTTAGCCAAAGGATCATCAGATGTTGCGTATTGATAGTTCTTCTTGGAATGCAAATCCGCAAGCCTATTTAGAATTTCATAAAACTTTGGATGTCCATAATATTTCTTATTTTTCTTCATTAGTATTCCCCTGATTATCTTGTTTTTCAGATTTATAAGCTTTTCGGTCTTTAAGAATCTTATAAATTGATTCTTGCCCGCCAAGAAATTCTTCTATTTTATCTATTCTATTTTTTAACTCATCAATTTCCAAGAATGCTTGTTTAACCCATTTATAATTAAATCGCCATTTCTCTTTACTGGTTGTTTTCCTTTTTTTCTCCATATTCACTATATCTCCTTTTTAATTCTTCAAGTATTTCGTTCCAGTCTTCTTGACTTAACTCGTTTTCGTTTCTACGGTTTTTACGTTTATTTGGTTGAACCATTTTAATGTTTTCTCCAATATGGACATTTTTTTCCAATACAATATCCTAATTTAATTAATGTAGAACAACGATATGGTTTTGTTTTCCATTTTTCATTTTTCAAAAACCATCGAACTTGACTTCGAGTAATTGAATCTTTAAAATCATGTAATGGCGTAAATAATAATGTTAAATCATCTTCTGTTCTGTATCCACTATACCATGCTTCAATTAGTAACGCTAATCTTTGTTGATGTGGCATTTCTCCGCTTTTTAATGTATGAATAAAACATGGACGAATTTTTCCAACAAACCCATGTTTTATAATCCAATTTTGTTTTTGTTGTTCACGCTTTACCATAAAAATGTTCTCTCTATTTTTTAATTTTGCTTTCGTTTCTTTTATTGCACGTTCAAAATCTTCCTCTTTCAATCCTTTTTGACGTTGAATAGCAATGCCACGTATTTTAGATTTATTAAAAGAATTATTTTTTAACTCAACCAAAATACATTCCTCTCCAGATTTTTCATGTATAGAAAATGGAACTCTTGCCATTCTATAAACATCTTTAACACACGCTTCATCAAGATATTTTAATCCTCCGTTTTTTCTAAAACAAAAATATCTACTTATAATAGTTTCAATTAAAGTGACATATAATTCACGTAAAAATTCCTCACTAGAATCAGTTACATCATACACATGATCAAAATAAATATAAACATGATAACCACGTCTTGTTTTAACAATTAATGGACTAATATTCTGACTATCTAAAAAACTAACGAAATCTTTAACTTCCTGTTCTAATTCCACTTTCTTCTCTTCAATTTTTTTATCTGACAACTTTTCGTTTTCATGTCCGTAATCAAACTCAAAAAATAATTTTTCAATGCCTAAAATTTTTTTATGCTCTTTTCTTGGTTGAACAGAACAGTAACTTGGCAGTTTTTTAGCGTTATTTTCATTTACGAACTTTATAATTTCATTTGGATTATCTACGAAAAATTGTTTTGGATTACCTAAATCTCTTCCACCAATATAACCAAAATAATCTAACATAAATTCTTCTTTAGTTATATGGTCTTCTTTCAACTACAATATCTCCGTTTTAAAACCTTTAACAATTCATCTAATGAACTACAGATTTTTCCAAAACGACATGAATAAATAATCCACGGATGATTTTTTAATTCTTCATCTTCTGTGAGTAAAAATACTGGTCTTTTCTTTATTACTCCTGTATAAAATATTTCACACATGGTTCCTGCACTTAATTTTTGCATGTATGCAATAGTAAAATCACTTCTATCAATTGATTTTAAATCTGTTTTTACAATGTTAACATTTTTCTTCTTCACTAGTTTAGACCATTTTTTAATTTCTTTCTTGTTCAGTGATGTTTCAGAAAAAAGATTATATTCATCCGCCAGAATTACTTCTTTTCGTTTGGAAGTTCCATCTGACTCATAAAATGGGTTTTTAGTTAAAATACCTAACGACTGCACTTTAGTCATTAAAACATCACGAACATAATATCTTAATCCAAATGTATGTGCTAGATAACATCTTACTTGTGCTCTTACCATTTAAATCTCTTCCTGATGATTTTGCCACATAAAAATTTAAATCGTTCCTGCATTTCTTTAGGCATCGTTTTATAAACATTCATTATTCTTTCATCAGAAAGTTTAAGCATATTTCTGAAAGAGTCGGCAATCATGTGGCATGCAAAACAAAGTTCTGTAGTATTTTCCAAAATTAAAATCGGGTTTTTTCTAATTGTATCAGCTTTATATGCATATTTCCAATGATGCAAAGATGTTGTTTTAATTTCTCCTTTCTCTCTGGATTTACCACAAGCCATACAAACACCTTTTCGTGGATCAAACGGTAGAAAAATCACGCAACCGTGACCGTGAGTTCCAGCATAACGCATCCTATATTTTTGACGTTTAAATAACTCTCCTGTTTCACCATGAAAATACATATTTTCCCAACATTCTTTATGATAATAAAAATGAGATTTTTTATGATGGCGAGCAATGACTTTTTGTGTATATACAACTCTTGTTCTTCCACCGCAAACTTCACATTTAGGAATTGTCAATTTACTTTTGGCTCTATATTCATGTTTATGTGCTAGCTCCACAGCTTTTTGATCAGAATATTCAAACATTTCTAATGGAGTTTTATGACCGCATCTACTACATATTCCGTAACCTTTAACTTTTATTTCCCTTTCAAAAAGCAAATCGTTAGTTTCACCAGTGGCAAATAAACATTTCGGTGCACTGCAAATTAAACGCATTTTACGCCCCTTCAAAATATTTGCCATTCTTGGAGTTAAAATAAACTCATGCGTCATTACATCACCGCTTCATCAACAATTTCCTCTTCACTATCTTTATTCTCTTGATCTTGACTTTTTTCTTTTTTCTTTATTTTTATTTCTTCTTGATGTTGCTTTGTCTCGAATTTTTCGATTTGCGGTTCAAGTGTTTTAGATATTTTAGTATCAGGTGGAAGATCTTCAATTCCTTTTTCTGTAATTAAAAATGCCCGTTCACTTAATGCTGTATAACTAGAATCAACCATACGGACAATTCTTACGTTTCCTGTTCCTCTTCTAAAGAACAGTATAAAATCAGGTTGATGTTCTGCACTATGTCCGCCAACAGGTTTTTGTGTGTCGGCTTTAGTTGCGTATGGTGAAGCTTTTGGTTCATCGTAAATTTGAGTGGTGTAAATTAATGCTGCACGGTGTTGTTTTGCTAATCGTTCTAACGAAAATATGAATTCTCTTATGAATCCATTTTTAAGCTGTAATGTTTCTCTACCAACAAACTCAATTCCACGAAAATGTTTGCTGTAACTATCGCATATTATTAAATCAACTTTTCCATTAACATCAGATGGACTTGGAAGACTTTGTAAAATATACATTTGTTGAATCCAGTTTTCTGCTGTGTAAAGAATTATTCTTTTCTTAACATCATTCCAGTCTATTTTGCGACTTTCACAGATTTGTTTTAATCGTTGACAAGAAAAACTTCCTTCTGTATCAATGTATATTATGTAACCTTTTGCTAAACAAACTGTCGTAAAACATGTTTGTGTTTTTCCACTTCCAAACTCTCCATAAAGCATCACAGATTTACCTTCAGGAACTCCTCCACCAATCATTTCATCTATTATTGTTCCAGTTTTAATTTTAAATTGTTCCTGTTCTTGTTTTTCAAGTTTTTCAATGTCAACAGGTTCAATCTTTATTTTGCCAAGTTTATCCAAAAACTCTTTAATCACGTGAGATTTTGTTTTAACAATTTCATCAACAATCTCTCTTGTATCCGTCATAAGAATCTACCACATCTTAAATATTTGCTTCCTTAATATACCTTTCAATTATTGGTTTCATTTTTTCCCAGTCTTTAGAAAAATTGATGCTTAATTTTTGTTTTCGCTTCCATTTATTGCTTGTTTTGTCAAATCTCCATTGATAAATCAAAATTTTATTATGACCAAACGTATTGGCTAATATAACAGCAAGCCACCAGTTGTTATTTTTATATATTGTTTCTCCGTTAATAACGGATATTGTCGAATCAACTGGAAATGCTTCTTGATTAGATTGCATAATCTTCAGTCGCCCTCTTTTGCTGTTCTTCTAACATTGATTTGTATCTTTTAACAGCTTCAGCTTGTTGATATTCATAGTAAAGGTCAAGAATTATCTGATGAAGAATTCCTTCACGTTCAATATTATTAAGGAAAACCCGCATAATCAGATATTTTATTAGTGACTTTAAAGTTATTACACGTTTAGCAACGCTATCTTTAACTTCTGGTCCCTCATTCAGTTGTTTAGCTACATACAAACAAATATCAGTTAAATCAGAAAGCAACTGTTTAAATCCTTCACTGTAATCTCCTTCACTAGCCCATATTGCCATATTTTTTGGAATTTCATATTCAGGTATAGATATGTCACGTGGAATTATAATTGGTTCTTTTTTATTTTTTTGTTCTTCCATTTTATTTCACAAAATAATAAGTATAAAAGGTAGTATATAAACTTTGCGGTTTAAACAAAAAAAAGAGAAGGGTTTTTCCCAAATCAAATCCACTTTTACGGTGAACTTGATTCAAGAATCTTGCAAATGCCTCTACTCTGTATGACTACGGGGATGCATCTAGCTGTGCACGCAAGAATGCTTATCTCTTTGTCTTCATATCTCATTTCACGGACACGCATCTTACGCTTCCAAGCTAGTATTGCAACTGGTCCCCACTTGAAGTTTGGCGGAAAGACTATATATGATTTACCTGTGCCTGCAAGCAGTGGTGTTTGCAGAACACGGCAACCAGCATATAATCCAACCGTTCCTTCAGTTATCAATAGTTGACCTATCTTTTCTGGTGCAATTCCCAATGCGTAACGTTGGCTTAACAGGAATCTAGTGTCTTTCATCAATTTAGCTGCTGAAGCTGGACTCGTAATAAGGAATGGCGGATTATCTGGTTCAGCCATCCATTTTTGTGCAGCCATTGCAGCTAAAGCATCAATTACTTCCTCGTATGAAAGATCAGTGCAAGTTATTCCATAGTTATATGCACCTGAAGAATATGCAGATTCAATATCAGCGTCTATTTGTTCCAGAACTGCTTTACCCATATTGTGTAAAGCCAGCCGTAGCCAATCTATATTTGGATAGTCTTCCTTCAATATATCTGTCAGAGACATTGCACAGTATATAAAAACAGACACATTAATAAGCACTTTGCTTATTGTTTTTGCACTTGAAGTAAATCCTGAAGATATTTGGTCTTCTATACTTGATGTCAATTTTGTGGCTGTCAACTGTGTAGCAGTTGGAACATAAATTTGAACGCCTGTGCTTCCAATCAGAGAGAAATCTTCTGTTACAGTGTCAAAGAATACTAGTGGTCGTCTTGCTCCTTCAATTACTTCACTGTAAATCAAGAATGCTCCATAGTCAATACCTGAAGAGGCTTGCAAAGTTTCGGAAATAGTTATTTTTGCCATTTTAATTTTCACCTTTTACGTAATTATTTAAATAAGAATAGATATTTAAATCTTTATTTACAAAAAAATATTTTTAAAAAAAGAGAGAAATATTAAAAAAACTAACTTTTAGAAGTTTTTGGTCTTGGCGGTCTTGCTCCTCTAGTAAGTGCTGAAGATGGAATCATCTGTGCAACTCTATTACATATTGCTGTAGCTTCCTCTGGAGTAACTACTTTATCTTCTACAAGTTCTGCCCATGACTCCTTTGTTTCTATATCCATTGGTGGAACAGGTATTGTTACTTCACACCATTTACATTTCATGAATACTCCTGTTCTTTCTATATAAAACACTGTATCATCTGTTCGTTGGCATGCGGGACATGGAACTATACCTTGATAATAATGCCAGACTCTATGATGGATTGCACCGCCAGTTTGGGTTATTTCTTCCCAGTAAAGTTCATCATATGGTTCATCAAACTCGTATCTGACACCATCGTATTCATGATAATTCTTACCTTTTTTTGGCGGTGGAACATCACGAATACTTCTAACTTGCGGAACGCCTGACATGTTTATGTCTCCTCCTTATGTCCAACTTTTTCTCGACTTTCATATTCAACTTGTGGTGCTGCATTCGTCTTTTTCCTCAAATCATCTCTTAACGTTATAGCCCATTTCTTAAACAGTTCCTTCAATATTGCTTCTGCTTCAGCCTGCTTCTCTGGATTACTTGTATCTCTTGCTTTTGCACGCAAATCACGAATCATAGCTTCATAAGACTCGTAGCCCTCTTCCTCTTTTTTACCACCAGTTAATTGTTTTTCATTAAGCATAGCAGTTGTTCCCCCAACAGGTGCAGGTGGAGGAGATGTTGCTAATTGCTGTTTAGCTTTTTCTTCTTCAGCCTTCTTTAATTTTTCAATTTCTTCTTTCCCCTTTTTCATTGCATCTTCAAGAACTCCAACCATAAATTCAACTTCCTTAATATTCTCTGGTCCTTTCTCTGGATCATTAAGTTTTTCCTCTATATCTTTCAAACGTTTATCATCCTCTGAAAAAACACCTTTAACACGTTTCATTATTGCCTCTTTCTTGGCATTATATTCTTTTTCTGCAATGGTTGTTAATGCTCCTTGTAATTCCTCTTTTTCAGATAACAAATTAGCTTTTTCCTGTTCTATTGCTTCCTTTTCTTTTGCTAAACGTTCAGCTTCTTCTTTAGCTTTTTTTGCTTCAGCTTCTATGCGTTTAAGTTCTTCTTGTAATTTTGCAATTTCAGAACTTCTGTCAACTTCTATCGTTAGTTTTTGTTCTTTTTCTTTTCCTTTATCTTGTTCGGACATTTTATTTTACCTCTGAAAAAATAAGTAACAATCAGGTATTTAAATATTTTGCTTTTTTTGGAACCCACTGTGTCCCAAAAGATTTAAATAATTGTTTAACATAATTATTAATGGTGACAAAATGCGAGATAGAAATAATCGTTCAACTCGTTTAAGTGTTAGAATTCCAAATCAACTATTTGATATTATTGAAAACGTGGCTAAAATTGAAAACTCAACTATAACTGATGTTGCAACATCATTTATTAAACGTGGAATTATAACTGAAAGGATTCAAACATATATTGACAAGTTTTTAGATGAACAAGAACATAAAATGATGAGTGCAATAAAATCTGAACGTAATGTGGGATCTTCCAATATTTCACGAACATTAGAACGTGACGATTACAAATGTAGAAAATGCGGTTCAACTGTTAACGTTATGGAAATTGATTTACCATTAGGTTTAGAGGGAAAGACATTTGCTGGTTTAGGTTGTGAATCAAAAATAACATTATGTTTAAATTGTAAAAAGAAACTTGACAGTTATATACCTAAACGATATGGTCTTGAAAGATTTTTAGAATGGTATTACGATTCAGAATAACGAACTTTATTAATTGAAACGCCTCTACCGCTTTTAACCACTATCTTACTTACTTGAAATGTTTCATCTTCAGAGAAAATCATTGTTTCCTGAATTTTTGAAACTTTTTCGATTTTTGCCTCATCTTGTCCACGGCGAACATAAGGAGGAATCATACAAGCATGTTCAACAACCATGTTTTCAATTTTTAAACATAATTTTTTCGCTTCATTTAAAACCCAAGAAGCTTTTTTGACAAATCCTCCAATGCTTATGCCCCATCCTTCTTTGACACGTTGAATGATGTCTGGAAACTTTAATGTGTTTACTATTCCTGCAATGAATTTAATTTTTCTATTTTGTTTATCAAGCCAAGCATCTATTATTCGTCCAACTTGGTTTTCAGGAGAATCATCATGTAAATTTTTAACTTTTAAGCCTGTGTTTGGATCAATTCCTTCACGAACACCGTAAAACACTGGTTTTCCAACTGCTTGCGTTGCTATTTTTTCCATTTCATCTATCGTATATAAATTTCCATTTTTACTTGTTCCTTCAGAAAGTAATGTTCCTTCAACTAAAACGCCATGTTCAGTTTCTTCAATTCGTAGAATTGGAGAAATAAAGTTATATTCGAAAACCATAAATTCATTTTCACTCATAAAGAGTCCACTCTACCTCGTCATCTAACAACCATTGCCATGGTTTTCTTGTTGGACGTGGAATCTGCGACTCTTGCACTTCATCAACTGTTTCCTCTATAAAAATCATATTGAATGTTTTAGGATTAATTATTATATCATAGACAAGCAGTGTTTCATGAACTGTGTATCCATGTGATTTAACCCATGCTTTAGCTTCTGCAAGTGTATATCTACTTCTTGGAAAAAGCAAACTTTGAATTTTGCTTCCTCCCTCTTTGAAAAACCCAATAACTGCTTTAATTCCTTTTCCCAATGTTTTAACACGAAATCTAACAAATTTACTTGGAGATTCCACTCTTATTCTTATGTAGTTTGGAGTTTTTTCTATTGGCATTTTTATTCACCTATGATGTATTTCCAACGTTCATAGTCCAGTCGGTTGCTTCTCCCATTCCTTCTTCACCAATTATATCATCGGCTCTTCCAGTTCTTGGACGATACCTGTAAAGTCTGCAACCTGTTAACTTAATGCTTGTATTTGCTATTGGGTTTCCACTATTATCTTGCAATGAACCTTCTAATATAAATATTGATTCATTGAGGAACAAATCAAGAATTAAAGCTTCTTGTTTTGCATCACTGTAAAACCAGCGTGTAATTGTAAATGTTGCATGTTTTGAACCTGCACTGTGTCTTCGAATTCTTGAACCATAAATTGGTTCTGCTCCCCCTTCATATCTTACATCAATATCTAATCCTTCAACAACTCCAAGCGTGTATTCTGTGCTATCAACAGTAACTTTTACAACCATATTTGTGCAACGATATGGACCTGCCATTTTTATTTCACCTTCTTAAAGAAAAGCATTTAATTGCTCTTCTTTACCGTTATGCCTTTTTCTTTTAAATACCAATTTATCAATGTTTCTTGTTTGCGTTTGCAAATCCAGCATCCACCATGTTCTACACCGAATCTTTTAGCCCGCTTCATTAAGCAACCATGAATTCGTTCACGAACTGCTGGTTTCAATCTCTTACCAAAAGTGGCTAAACGAACAAATGCGTTTCTCACGTGTGCAGCATCATGTGCTGGGTATGTTCTGTTAGGACCACAAAATGCACTGTCTGGCAATTTTTGTCTGGCAGCATATGTTAATTTTGCTTCTTGAATAGTTAATCCTTCATATTCGCAAATGTATTCATAATCTTCTTTCATTCTTATCACTTTAAAAAGAAAATGTATGTTTGAGTATTTAAATTTTTTGGATTAGACTAACAATTATTTAAGATTTTCCCTTAACGTTTTTAGTTACTTAAAGTCGCCTTTTGGAATTTTGAAATGTGACGCTTTTCCTTGACTTACATATTCTCCATTGTATGATTTTGCTATTGCAGCAATGTTTGCGAAATTTTGTGCACCGAGAAATCTTTTTATCCGTATAATGTAAAACATATTGTTTTCATCTGAAGAAACTTCAACCATGTCATCTCTTATGTAACTTGCAAGAGATTCTTTTATTGTTTCAAATTTTTTATCTGTTGTTGTTGGCGTTGATGGTGGTGTAACGTTTTTCATAACTGGTAATTGCACTGGTATTTTTTCTTTGGCTGGTTCTGTAATTTTTTCGGTTTTTTCAAGTAAAGCCGTCATTTTATCATTTATTTCTTTTAATTGTTTTGCAATATATAAGAATACTTCTCCCATTGTTGGAGTTGATCTTTTAGTTTCTGGTTCCTGTGCCCATGATGATGCTGGCTTTGTTTCATCTGCATCTGCATCTTCTTTCGGGAATGATTTTTCAATATCTTTTTTTTCTGACAATTTTTCACCACCTTATAAGTTGTTAGAGTTATATATAAACTTTACGGTTTTTAAAATTCAAAGTCTATCGTTGTTACTGTTTCAGTCCATGGTTTTCTGTATCCTTTAAACATATGATCCAGTTGTATTGTCCCGTCTAGATAGACTTTATATCCTAAATCTCTTGATTCGAGACAAAAACCAAAGTCTTCTGAACAGTTTGGTCGCACTGGATAGAAATGTAATCTTTTATCTTGAATAATTGTTTTGTTTAGGCATAAGCATCCTGCACTTGTCATGGCTACTTCTTGAAGTTTAGGTTCGCACCCACTTTTTAATAGGTATTTGCCTTCTGGAGTGTTATTAAACCATTTTGACGCTATGTAAACACCTACCTCACCGATTTTATCATCTACTTGTATTGAAAAAGTTCTTAAGTATGGACCACCAACTATTGGTAGGTTATGTTTGGTTATTCTTGTTATGAAGTCTGTTTGTTTAACAATTATGTCGTCATCTATGAAGATTGCGTAGTCAACGTTTAATTGTCTTACTTTTTTTAATAGTAATTCACGTGCTAAACCTATTATTGCATATGGGTTTCCAAGCTTTTTTAATGCATTTTTAACAAACCATAATCTTATTATTATAGTGTTCGGATGATATAACTTCCATATTTTAAGTATGTCCATTGTTTTGTCTGTTGAATTGTTTTCCATTATTATATAATATGTTGGTTGCGGTTGCAATTTCTCTAGGTGACATAATGTTTTATATAACAGGTTTGAACTGTTATATGTGGCTATACAAATTGCTGTTTTCATTTTTTTTCACTCATTAAGCAGTAATAGGCATCATTTCACGGAATTTATAACCACAGTTTTGGCAAGTGTATTCTTTATAAATGCAATATTCAGAATAGCGTTCCATTAATTCTTTATTTCCACATTTAGGACATTTTTTTGTTTGTGTCGTTTCAAACACTTCCAACATTGTTTAATATGTAAACTTACTTATAAACTTTGCGGTTGAATTAGAGTTAATTATGTGCATAAAATTTAAATAATTGTTTAAGTGCTGTTTTATTGTGGGTTTGAATGTTTAATATTGATTGGGAACAGTATAAGAAAAATTTAAAGTTGGAACGTGAGGAATGGGATAAATTTGCTAATTACGTGGAGAATTTGAAGCGTGAGACTGATGCTAAAATTAATGAGTTGCGTATGTTGCGTGATGCTGAAGTTAAGCGTGTTAATGACGAGTTTGAACGTAAGAAGAAGTTGTTGGAGTGTAGGTTTAAGCGTAAGAGTAAGATTGCTCATGATAAGTATATTAGGAATGTTGAGAAGAAGTTTAAGGCTGATGTTACTGTTTAATATTAATGTTATTGTTTAATATTAGTATAATCTTGGTATTATTGTTTAAGATCTTATTATGTCTTACTGCTTCCTATCAAATGATTTTTATACTATTCCTAGTGTTTAATTAATTAACTTGTTAATTAATTATTATTGTGTTAACTGTATAAAAGCAGTATTTGAGTGGCATTGGGGCTTGGTGGGGGGGTTTAAGGGTTTGTAAATGTTTGGATTTTTTATTGCCTCGTCTATAAGCTACATTTTCTACCAGCATGCACGCCTATACCTTCATGCATGCTCAAGTGTTCATTTATGAAGTTACGGGTGCAACTAGTGACTGTTTCACCATAGTTGCAGTGTTTTTGACTCTTCATATTGCTGCCTAGTAGAATCAGGACTTTACGGGCAACACCATTCAACAAAACTTTAAACTTCACCAAGTCGTTCATCTCTCGAACAGCCCAATACGCTTTATTTAGTTTTATATTATTGTGTTTTTAATTATTTAAATGTTTTGGTGGCTTGTTTACGTAATTGCTTAAAAACCGAAAGGTTTATTAATAAGTTTAGAGATTATAATATTTTGTGGTTTAATATGTGTGAAAAATGTAGAAGTTGTAAAAGCGAATGTGAAAGTAAAAGTTCTCATGTAGATGTTCAACTTTGCAAGGTTAACTGCTGTGACATCTGTAGATTTTCAGATACGTATGGCATTAGAATTGTCAAATACACGTTAGGTGAAGATCCAGTGGGTTTATGCGAGATTTGCTTTGAATGTTTAAAAAATATTATGGGTAAAATATCAGATATCATTGGTGATGAATAATGGGGAAAAGATGTGAGGATATTGATTGTCCATGGTTTGCACAGGACGGTTCATGTCTTCTTAATTTTCGTTTGCGACCTGTGATGTGTCCAGCTAAAGAAACTAAACATCATGAAGAAAAAGATGAGTGGATGACACGTAAATTTAAATAGGTGATTAAACTATTGGAAGCTGAACTGATTGTAATTTTAAGTAACACTTTAATATCGCTTGGAGTGTTTATTGCAACATTAGTTCGAATACGCATAGAACATGAGCAAGTGTCAACATTTAAAAAGAATGTTGATGCTGAAATACGTTTACGCAGATTATGTGATTTTGTAAGACAGGAAAGAAAGGAACTTGTTAATTTAAGCAGGGAAGAACTTGAGGATTTTCTCTCTTATCTTGAAAGGTTAGGTGAAGAATAATGCCATATATTGAAGCGGAAAAACGTTCATTTTACGATGATAAAATTAACATTTTAATAACTTACCTTCAAAATGATAATATAACACAACAGCAAATGAAGGAACTTTCAGATTCCATTAAAAGTTATTTAATTATTGGACCTGAAACAGATCAGGATGGTGAACTTAACTACTTCATTACGAAAACATTAAAAAAGTTAAATTGGATTTCAGATTCAACAATGTATTATTCTTTTCACAAATATAAGAATAAACTTCAAGAGTTCTTGTATAATTTGCTTATTCAATTTTATGAAACTCCAACACCAAAATATTACAGGTATAATAGAATGGTTGGAATGTTAGCTTGTTGCCAACTTGAATTTAAACGAAGATACGGCATGAAAGCAATTATTCCAATAACTTTCCTTAATATGCTACTGCGTCAAGTTTACCAGCAAATTGGAACTTATGAAAATGAAAAGATAATTCAAAATGGCGATGTTTAAATGGGACATTCCACAAAAGTCAAATGGCAAGTTATAAACGGTAAAACTTCATTTTTTGCATTTGTTTTCAATGATGAAACAGGAAAAATTTCTAATCCAATAATTTTTCTTCCAATAAAAAAAGTTCAATCCCTGAAATCAATTATCCATGAAATAAATGAATGTGAAACAACTTTTCTTATATGTGAAATTCTGAAAGAAAATTTTTTTAAAATGGAAGAAATTAACGTTACTAAACAATTAATCAAGAAGTATCCATGGGTATTTAATAAAATACAGAAAACATGTGTAACGCACATTATAAGTCCATATGGATTAAATAATTGTGTTTTTGCAAGGCACAGACGTAAAAACCATAAAATTTAAATAGTTAGTTACATATTAACTTTTAGTGATTAAATTGGAGATCAACGCATCTAATTGGAGATATAATTCTGAAAAAGGCGTAATTGAATTACTTGTAAGCATTCCAAACCAAACAGAAGAATTAGTTATAATCGTTACAGAAACTGCACTTTCCGAAATAATGGATTTAATTCCGTCATTACAGGAAGAAAGACAAATTAGAGATTTGCTTAATAAAATAAAAAATATTCAACAACAAAGACTATTAACTATAGAAGACATCGATAAAAAAGCTGATGAACTTCGAAATTTACATGCTAAAATACGTGATGAATTAAGTCAACCTAATATTTCAAAAAATGATATTTTAGCGATTTCCGCTAAATCAAAAGATTTATCTGCTGAAAAAGCCGTGTTAGAAACAAAACGACATTTGGTTCGAATGTTAGCAATGGAAGAGTCTAAATTAAGAGCAGAATTAGCTAAAATTCTAGTTGGTAGAGCAAATGCCTCGTGATTCAATTTCTAGCCGTGAAGAAGAAATTTGGCAGAAAAGTAAATCTAAAAAAGGAGAATTTTTTAAACGTCAATTTGAACCGTTTAGACGAGAGTGGAAACGTAGAGGTCCAATAGAATTTGCAAATTATATTTTAAAAATTGATCCTGAAACTGGACGACCATTAACATTGTCAGAAGAACAAAAACAATTTTTAAATGACATTGTTTTTAACAATGTTAAATTAGCAATTATTTCAGCAGGTCGTGGCTCTGGAAAATCCTTTGTATTGGCTGTTTATATTGCATGGAGAATTTTTACTAATGATTTTTATCATATAAGTGTTATTGGAGGTTCGGCTGAACAAAGTCAAAAAGTTAGAAGTTACATTGTTGGATGGATAAGAAATAACTCGAATTTACAGCAATATTGTTTTAAATCTATAAAAAATGAAATAAAAACTTATGCTTCTAGCAGTGCAAGGTTTAGTGCATGTAGTGCCACTAGCACTCGTGGTGAACATGTTAATGATCTAATTATTGATGAGGAAGTAGCTGCTGAACAAGTTCATAAAGAAGAATTTATTAAAGCTGCGTTGTGGCAAGCTTCTACAAGTCCAGATTTAAGGATAATTCGTTCTTCAACGCCACATTTAACTCACGGTTCATTTTTAGATGTTTGGAATAATTCTACAAAATATGGCTATAAACGTTATCAATGGTCAATTGCAAAACATATAACTAAAAATAAGGATCCATACGCAATTTACGAAGATACTAATCCTCACCATTGGTTTTCTAATGTTCCATGGATAACTGATGAAACAATAATGCTTTACAGAATACAGAAAAGCAATGAAGAATGGCTGAAGGAATGTTTGGGAGCAGTTAGTATTGCTTCAGGTGTGGTTTTTAAACCGACAGATATTGATGCATGCATATGTGATAATTGTGAAATATGCGAACCATATGAAGAGGGGAAATGTCCGCTTTTACAGTATTATCTTCAGCTTGAAGGCATGCCACCAAATAGGATACCATTAGTAAATAAAGAAGCAGCTAAATATCTTTTGGATAAAGTTATAGGTATTGACTGGGGAAAAATTACTCCCGATTGTTATTCTGTAATTGGAAGAATTGGCGAAACTGTTTTAGTGCTTGACTTCAGAGAAATTTATGGACAGACAGATGAAGAAAAAATAAAAACAGCAGACGAACTAGCTAAAAAATGGAATATTGAAATAATTAGACCAGATCCTGAACAATGGTCATATTCTAATGATTTAACAAGTTTGGGATATTCAGTTCATGAACTTTTTAGTTTTGAAGGCGGACAGGAAAAAGACAGTTATGTTCATGTTCTTAAAAAATATATTGAACGCCACTCAATAAAAATTCCTAAAATTTTCGAAGGTTTAATTAGAAGTTTAAGAAATTTAAGTTACGATAAAAGTGGAAAAATAAGAAAAATAGATGACCACCCTGCAGATTCTTTATTGTATGCTATTTCATATTATGGAGAAGTTTTAGAATCACCGACATTATCTCGGCAAGAAATCGAAAAAGCCATTTCTCCATCAATACCAACTGATGAACAAGGAAAACCAGAAACCACTCCAGAAGATTTCAATCCATTTGACATAGAATATTTAAAAAAGAAACGAGAAGAAAAAAAGGATATTGAAGGAGTTAAACTCTGGTGAAAATCCAACATAATGCAGATAAAGTAAAAGAATTTGCGGAAAGAATACTTAAATTTCACTATGAAGATAAAACAAAAGGTAGAACTGGCATTCATAGATCCGATGCTCTGGAGTGCCCTCTAAAATGCTTTTGGAGGGTTTCTGGACAAGTTAAACCAGAATTTAGAAGTAAGGATGTTGGAGTTTTAATGATTGGTGAAATGGCACATCAAGTTTTAGAAAAAGGATTTGATGCACAAGAAAAAGTTTACGATTTAGGCGGAATACAAGTTACAATTGATGCAATAGCTGGAGAGTATCCATGCGAAATAAAAACTACTAGAAAACGAATTTTTCGTGCAGCCGATATTCCAAAATCATGGGTTGACCAGTTAACTATTGGAATGTCAGTTATGGATGTTGATGTTGGATATTTAATGATTTTGAATATTATTAATTTTAGTTTAACTGTTTGGGAATTTAATATGTCAAAAGAGGAAAGAGAACTTACTAGAAATGCCTTTGTATGGCAAATACTAAATATTTTAGATGCAATTCAAAGAAATAATCCTGACTTGTTAAAGCCGAAATATGATGAATGCGAATGGTGTGTTTATCGTCCAAGCAAACAAAATGCAAATTGTAAATATTATAAAAAATCTCAAAACTAAAAAATAATCTATTTTTTTAAAAAAAGAATTATAGGTATTAATAGAATATTTTAAAGACCAGATTTTGTTTTATGTCCCTTTGCTTCTTTAGACAATGTTTCTGGCTCAAGTTTTTCTTCCGCATCAGCCGATTCATAGTAATCTTTGTATGGTTCTCCATGTTCTATTTCTGTTGAACCTGCCTTTTCTACTGGTGCAACTTTATCTTCTTTTTCCTCTGTCCAAGCTTCATCATGAGTAACATCATCGACTGCATCCTCTGTTTCAGGATACATATCCTCGAACTTTTTATCTTCTCTTGCTTTAACTTCGGCTAAATCCATATATTTCGCAACATCTTCTTTCTTTTCGAAAATATCATTAGGAACATGCGTGTCAGTTGCTATACACATATCTGGTTTCTTCTTTTTATCTTCTGACATATTTACACCTTAACTTAAAAGTTGCATTATTAAGTATTTAAATTTTATGCTTTCTACTAACAGATTAATTTTCACATTCGGAACATCCATATTCTCTTGGACTTTTAAAACTATCTGCTGTAACTAGTTTACATATTTTTGGTTTTGATTGACCTAACTGTTTTTTTCTATGTTCAGCACATTCCTTTGGGTATTGTTCACCTTTAGCAACTTTACATATTAATCCACAATTTTGACATCTGAAATAAATTTTTCCATCTATTTTCTGTTCTATCCAAACGTGATTACAATTATATAATCTATCATCACTTGGTCCTTTACATAAAGACGGTTCCAACTAAACACCTCATCTAAAATAATATAATTATTAAAGTATTTAAATCTTACGGTGATTTATTGATTTGCTTGTTTTGATTCTTCTTCTTTCTTTAATTTTTCCAAAACTAATGCAACATTCATGTTTGGATTCAAATTATTTATGCACACCATTAATTTTCGAAGTCTTCGATGGCTAACAATTTTTCCTGTTAAATCGTTAATTTCAGTTTCTTCATCTATGAATATTTCTGGGTGTTCCATGCAAAGCCACAGTAGATTATCAAGTTCTTTATCTATTCTTTTCTGTATTCTATTCATGTAAACGCAGTATTTAACGTCTTTAACGGGTTTTTCAGGCAGCGATTTTAACCATTTAATCATTTTGTCCGTGATCATTCTATCACCAATTTAAACAATTATTTAATATGTTAAGCAACTATTTAAATTTTTTGGTTAAGAAAAGATTTTTATAGCTGATTGCTAATTATATTTATGGAAAAAAGTGAGATTAATGAGTGAAAAGAATCTATTAAAAAAATATAAGTCGTTAACTCCAGAAGAACTCGCTAAACAGATGAAAGAAAAAGAAGAAGCGAAACAGAAGTTAGTTCAAGATGCTGTTGATCTAGAGTTTGAACTTGAAAATTTTAACAGAATTCAGGATCCAATAGTTAATCCGTTGACTGGAAAAGTAATGTGCTGGGTTAAACGTCCAACACAAGCTGACATGGAATCAATGTTTCCAGAAGAGTTCTTGCCATATAGCACAAAAAAACTTGAAGATATTCCACCTGAAATATCAAGAAAAATGAATAATGCTTTATTCGACATAATGGCTAGACTAATTGTCAATCCTAAACATGACGCACTTTGGTGGAAAGAACATGCAACCTTTGACTTTATTAAACTCTTTCAAACACACATTCAAAAAGTGTTTGAAGAGTTGGGAGTAGCTGCGACAAATTTTTAAATAGCAACTATGGCTTTCAGAAGATGATGGTATGCGAGTTCCTTCATATTACACCTTCCAAGCTTCGAAAATTACTGAAAAAACCAAATGGTATTGTAGATTTTTATTTAATTCAAGCATACATTGCAAAAAAAGCACAAATAGAACAGGAAGAAATCGAGAGAACCAAAAATCTACATGGAGGATCATTTAGATGATTGGATTACAAGAAACAGATTCAGGAACAAAAGACATGGTTAAATATAGTTTAACAAAAGGTCAACGTGAGATGATAGATAAATGGTATGATTCTTTAACGGAAATATGGGATAAAATTCTTGAAGAAGCAATAATGGAATGTCCAATAGATACGGGAACACTTGTGTCAACTATACGTATTGTAGATAATGCAGGACCGCCATTTGGTGGACAAAAAGCCATTACAATTTATGATACTTCTATAGTGGCTGGAGATCCATTTGTAATAAATCCTAAAACTGGTCGTCCATGCGACTACGCTTGCTTTACTGAAAACAATTTTGTTGTTTCAAATCCCAAAGTTTATTCTATTCCAGAATTGCAAGAAGGAATAAAAGTTTATTCATTTGAAGATTTTGAAGAAGTTGAGGGAATTAGAAAACGAGATTGGAATGGTGATATTTTAAAAATTTATCGTTATAAGTCGAATATTCCGTTGGAAATAACAGATAGTCATCATGTTTTTGCTATTCGAGTCAAACCATGTCCATATCATAAAGGCTATATATATTATTGTCGTCCATCGTGTAAATATCATAGAAGAAAACCATGGGGAATATATAAAAGTTGCAGTTTATATAAAGAGTATAAAATTGAAATGATTGAAGCAAAAGATTTAAAAGTTGGAGATTATTTAATTTCACCACGTTTAAACAAAGTAAAAGATATGCCAAGTATCGATAATAAACTTTGCAGATTAATAGGCTATTTTTTGGCTGAAGGAAACATATACTCAAAATATTATGTTAGGTTTAGTTTTAATAATTTAGAAACAGAATTTATTAATGATGTAAAAAATTTAATGCTTGAAAAATTCGGCAAACGAGCATATGAGACAAGTAAAAATGGCATTAACGGTGGCTGTTTTACATTAACTTTTTGTTCTTCTAAAGCAGTTGAGTTTTTTAAGCGGTTTTATCTTCCAGACAAAAAATTTGGCGAATCAGGAATGAAATACTTACCGCAAGAATTTTTATATTTACCAATTGAAAAACAGAGGGAAATAATTTGCGGTTTATTTAGAGGAGACGGTTTAAAGGGCAAAAATAAAAAGCGTCTTGGAATTGTTTCCAGATTATTGGCTGAACAGACAAGAATTATTCTTGAACGTTTTGGTTTTTCTCCAGCCTTTAGAGTTCAACATAGATATCCTTGGAAAGACGTGTATCTTGTTGAAATAACTGGTAATGAAATGGATGAATTTTATAAGATTATTGAAGATGGTGTTCTTCCTATGTTAGGAAATATTGAAAGGAAATATTGTTTAATTACAGATGAATATATTGCTTATCCAATACGTAAAATTGTTAAAGAACATAAAATGACAACTGTATGGGATGTTCAAGTTGCTAATACTCATTCATTAGTTGTTAATGGATGTTTAGTAAGTAATTCATGGGTTCACGATGGACATGTTATGCCTGATGGGCGATGGTGGTTTGGTGTTCCATTTTTAACTAATGCTTTTGATAAATATGAAAGTGAATTAATAAAAGCTACGGAGGACGCTATAGAAGCGTTGTATTGAGGTGAATAAATATGGCAGCGACTGGAGGAGGTATGCGGACAATTTGGATAACACTTCGTGCTATAAATTATACTGGACGTATTTTTTCAGCAGTTATTTCAGATTTGGAAAAACTTAAAGGTGCCGAAGCTCAAATTGTTAAACATCACATGATGATGGGACAATATGCTTTAATGGCGGGAATGATGTTTAATGCTTTAGGTCAACAAGTTGGAGGCACTGCTGGAACAATGATGAATGCTTTAAGTTACACGATGATGATGCTTGGAGGATTTGAAATGTTAATTTCTGTTTTAAAAGTATTAAATGTTGAGTTAAGAGGTTTACATGTAACTACGCAACAAATAGTTATATCAATGGCTGCTTTTACTGCTGGTTTTACAGTTGCTTATTTAATCTTACAACAACTACGAAGTCCACTTGCATCATTAATTACTATACTTGCTGCTGTTGCAATAGCATTCTGGTCAGTGTATATTGCCAAAAGTGCTGCATTTCCCATCGCTGCTGCAATGGGAGGAATAGCTGCTGCTGCTTCTTTAGCTCTTATGGAAGAAAGCATGAATGCTACAACTCCTGAATATCAAACTGGAACTCGTTATGCTCCATACACTGGTTTAGCAAAAATTCATAAGGGTGAAATAATTTATAATCCATACACTAACTTGCCAACACAAGTTGGCAATGAAATTAGCAGGGGAGAAGCAGGAACAAACGTCTGGAATTTACCAATCACTATTCAAAATGTTCATACTAAAGCTGATATTGACGATATTGACGAAGAAATAAGAAAAGCACTTCGTAGAAATTTGAGGGTTAGAAAGTGATAAATCATGAAATGGACAATAGAAGTTAATAAAATTGGACGAAAATATAAAAATATAAGTTTTGAACGAAAATTAGATATGGTTAGTCCGACAAAGTTTGATGCTACAATTCAATATTATGATGATATTAATTTTATGGATACTGTTGAAATTAAACGTGATGGATATACGGAATGGAAGGGTTATGTTGAAAGTATGGAAGTAACATGGGATTCTAATGGGCGATATTTAAACTTGAAAGGCAGAGATGTCAGTGTTATATTATGGAAAAAATATATTGAAGATTTCAGTAACATGACAGAGAAAACTTATGGTTTTTTCGGAAGAGTTAATGCAATAGAATTAATTAAGTTTTTATGCAGAACCCCAGTTTCTGATGATGTAGCAAGTTATCCAAGTAATAAAGAAGGATGGGGTATAGCAACTCAAAATACTGATGGAACATTAAGAATGTCATGTAATGCTTATAGAACCGCTTCTGGACATCCAGATTTTACACTTATGAGAAGACGTGGATATGAATGGAGAAATTCAGGTGAACAAAGATACACAACTTTAGCTGTTGACAATGTGGTTTCAAATTCATGGAATACGCATGGAACAAGTCCGTATCTTCATAGTGATGATGATAATGATTATATAAAATCAACAGGACATATTGATGATTCTGCAATTTTCAGTTTTTCAAGTATTTCCACAAATTTATCTTCTCTTGTAAATGTTACTTTACGAGTAAGATCGAAACCTGATTTTACGTATTGGTCTTGGATTCGTTCAGCATATGATTGTTATATTTGGGTTGAATCTACTCAAGCATGGCATTATCTTTACACTATTTATGGTAAAGGCGGATTTAATAATCCATGGCGAACAAGCGAATTTAATCTAACTAATTATTTAACAACAGTTTCAGATATTAATAATGCAAAAATTAAATTTGTAGAAAAATCAAGTGATTTAGCATCTTTTATTACATATGCATGTTTATCAGTCACATACATGATTTCTGGAGAACAAAGCACAAATGATTGGTTTGAAGTTAGTTTTCCAAAACAATCAGTAACTGGAATTTATATAGAAAGCAGAACAGACAATGATAGTTATCCGAGAAATTATAGAATTTTAAATGCAGATGAAACTGCAATTTCAACTTCACCATGGAATTCTTCAAATGGATGGGTTGAAGTTGATCCCAACAGTCATATTAGTTTAGATTCTACTCAAAGAGTTATTACACATGACAATTATCCATTAGAATCTGCTTATTATTATAAAGATTATGGCTCTAATGTTGTTACTGCTGACTGGAAATTTTCTTTTAAAATATCTAATAGTAAACCTGCTCTAAATGCTTTTATTCCGTTTTGTTTAAGTTCTTATTTAGGTAATTTGTATTCTCAAGAAAATGATTTATCTTCGAATCTTATTGCATTAATTGTTGCTAATCTTGATAATGATTTAATCTTGTTTTGTGAAAATAAACAAGGAACAGCAACTACAACTACTTCTTCTATACCTTTAACATTAAATCAAATGTATTATGTTCATTTTACAAAGACTGGAACTAATTTTAAAGTTTCAATTTTTAATGATGAAAAAATGAACAATAGCTCTTTACTTGCACAGTGGGTATTAACAACTTCAGCTAATGATTTAAGGTATCGTTATCAAGCGTTAACGTATGGTAAGTCAGAGTTTGCAATACAATTTTCTGATAGTTTTGAATCTACATTAACTAATTGGACAAGACATGGATCAGTTGGTAATGCGATTATAGGTTATAGTAATGATAGAGTTGATGGGTTCAAATCTTTTTCAATTAACGTATCAGAAAATGAAAATGGTGGTGCATATGTTGAAAAAGAATTTGAAGATAGTAAAGATTGTTATATTGATTTTTACGTTAAACTTCCAGAAATTCCTCATGAATCATTGGAAGTTGATCTAGTTCCTAACTCTTTTATATCTGATCATTCAGATTGGTTGTCATCTACTGGAAACAAGTCTTCAGATATAAGCACTGATGATGGTGATTCTTCTTATATATATTTACCAAATAATCATACAAGTGAAGGAAAATATGATCAACATTGGGAGTTTAGTGATCTTGATTCAAAATATAGAGCCGTTAAATTAGATTCTGCTGTTGTAATAGTGAAATGCAGAGGAAATGATAATCCAAGTAATACTGGTGCAGCGAAGCTTAAAGTTTACATAGATTTTAACGATGGCAACGGTTATCAGTATATTGGTGACGTATGGTCTGATAGTAACGGTTATGTGGAACGAACCATTGCTATTCCAAGTGTGCTTCTTAATTCCATGACAATTGAAAAAATTAATGCTATGAAATTAAAATTAGTTTATTATCAATGCACATATGTGGCTGATAGTAATTTTAGAATTACACAAGTGAAAGTTCATCTTTCAGGAACAGGATATTTTGGCTATGTTACTCTTGCAAAAATTTACGATAAAGATGTTAATGGAACTGGAGATAAAAACGTTGCGTTGCATGGTGCTTTAATGTTAAGACCAGAAGATACGCCCATATTTCAAAATAGATGGCGTGTCGTAATATATGGTCATGCAGGAACATATTGGGAGGTAGTGTCTTCTAGTTACTCATTGGTTCCATCATATTGGCATAGACTTCGCCTCTATGTTTCAAGTGATTCTTCTAATGGATTTGTTAAAGCATATTATCTAGAAGGTTACACTTCTCATTTATTATGTGAAAAAACGGGTTTAAATTCTTCAGTAAATGGAACGCCAAACTGTTTTAATGTTGAAGCGGTATGTTATGATTCAGCGTATGGAACATTTTTATTGGATTATGCACGTTTAGGATCATATACAACAACATCAACTCATACATTAGGCGAAATTAGCAGTTTAGATGTTAGTTATGGTGCATGTGTATTAGTTGAATGTCAAAATAATGTTTTTAGAGATATAATTCACAGTTGGAGTCCTATTATAACAGATAGATTAAGAATTGAAATAACAAAAGATGATCCGCATGCGTGGGCTATTTCACAAATTTATGTTTATAAGACTCAAGATACAAAATACAGAGCATTTCTTGACGGCGAATCTGAACCGTCATCTCCTCCACCATATGCTGGTGGTCCATATATTAAAAACATTGTTATTGATAGTAAATTTGATGTTCCTGTTGGTCCATTAAACATTTCTCGCCAACGTTTGCTTGATGCAATTTATTTTGTTGTGGAGAAATGTTATGAAGAATCTGGAGAATTATATGTTCCATATGAATGGTGGATAAATTATGATGAAAATAATACTTTACACATTTCAAATCGTCACGGAGCAGATAAGTCTGCAAATATTCAATTCATTACTGGAACACATTTAAGTGGTGTTAAAAGAGAAAGGTATATTGAAGATACTGCTCAAAAAGTTTATATTGTTGGAAGAGGTGAGCAAAAAACACAACAAGATGTTAGTAAGTGGGTGTTAAGCGAAGATGCTATGGATAATGTTAGAACGTTTTATGAAGCTGTTGAAAGTGAAAAAAGTATAAGTGATTCTTCAGTTGCAGAAGTAGTTGGAAAAGTTTATCTGTATAAAAATGCTTATCCACGAGATCAGATAACAGCATACGTTGCAAATGATAGTTATGCAAGTGGAAGTTATGATGTTGGAGATACAATTAAAATAGTTGATACATTAACAAACACTAATGGAAACTTCAGGTTAACAAATATAGAAAAAGAAATTGATGAAAATGGTGAACAAGTTACATTTACACTTGGTTATCCTAAATATAGAGATGATGACGAGTTTGCATTATTAATGAAGCAAATTAAGAATTTGGCAACAGTTGGAGTTCTAATGCCAGATTGGACTCAAAATGGAACTGATAATGTAAGTGCTGAACAAATTGATAAAACAAGTGAATACAAGAAAAGTGTAACTAATAAAGAAGCAACATCCAAAGGAGACATTAGAGATATAAAATGGGGTTATGATCCCGAGTTAAGTAACTTTTCCAACTTTGGAAACACAAGTGATCCAAATGCCCAACTAGTTTTCGAAGCTGTTCATGGAAGAACTTTTGTAAAAAGTAGTGAAGAATTCAAACTTTATGGACCAACAAGCGGAGGAATACAACCACTTACAGTTTATATTAAGAACGAATTTATTAGAATGATCAAAGATCCTGTTTTAACATTAGAGTTTGCTCTTAATGAAGATGCTTTAAATCTTCGATTTTGGACAGATGGTGATTATGCAATTTTAGGTTTAAAAAATGAAACTTCAGGAATTGGATTCTGGTTTAAAATTGTCAAACAAGGTGGACTATTTTCGTGCTATGCTGAATATAATTTAACAGGCAATGCTGACGATACAACATCAACATTTCTCACATATTTAGAGTCTAATCATAAATATAAAATAATTATACAAAAAGAAGCAGATGTTAAAGATAAAAATGGAAAAATAATATTTAGAAACAACAATGTTATATATAATCTTTACGATCTTGACAATGAAAATAGTCCGATGTTTTCGAGCATGTGTCATGCTGATAACATTTTAACAATTGAAGTTAGACCACTATACATGTATCTGTCAGCTTATGGAGGAACAAATAATCGTGCAGTTATTTACTTCTATAATTACTCAACAAAATGGACAGTGACATAATGCCAAACACTGTAACTAAAACTATTACAGAAACTTTTGGTTTTTTAGATTATGAAGAATCAGATATAACTAAAACAGCATATGAAAATTTGGAAATGGTTGATTCATTTTCTAGTGATATAAGCAAAACTATTACAGAATCTTTTGGTTTACGATCATATACCCAAAAAACTGTAATCGTATATGAAAATTTGGAAATGTCTGATTCATTAAAAATGATTGAGAATGGAACAATAACAATTGTAATAAAGAATATTGTTGAAAAAATCAGTTTGGCTGAAAGTTACGCTGTTGGTTTAGTGAAAGATATTTTAGAAATGATTGGTTTTAAAGATAATCAAAATAAAGAATTTATTAAATTATTTGAAGAAAAATTTGGATTGAAAGACGTAAAAAGTGCTGGACTTATAAAAATTTTAAGAGAAAAATTAGGTTTACGTGATGTTAAATCTTATCGTTTTACGCCTGCTAACCCAACATTTGTTTCTGTAAGTGGTAATGTTTTAGATTTTATAATTGATTTTGAACGTGTAATCCGAAATTACACGCAATTTCCACAATGGATAAATCAACCACCAGAATTAATCACTTCATTCTGGAATAAACAAATTTATAAAGTAACATATATATGCAGGATGACAGGTCTTGAAAAATTGGCATTTAACCAATTACTATTAGATCATTCATGGGTTTATCTTGTAGATGTAGTTCATAAAATTGAAACCAACGCTTTCTTTGTTGAAATGGAATCGGAATGGAAAGGAGAAATCAACTGGGAAAAACCATGGGAAGTTACTTTAACATTCATTTATGCCCAGTAATATTGTTAGTGAAAACCATAAAATTTAAATAGTTAATTAACTATGTAATATTTAAACTGGTGGAAAAATATGAGTAAAAGAAATGATATTAAAATTGCTGATGAAATTGAATACTTCGTAAGAGACAAAAACGGCAACGTCAAGAAACACTACAAAAGCAACACTTTAGTTAGTAAATTATTGAAAGCTCTTCATTTGAAACCGAAAAACTGCATGACAAATGCGGGTTTCGCTGAAGTTGCAGGTTTAATGTTAACTGATGTTGGCGGAACAGCTTTTGATTACATAGCCATAGGAACAGGCACAAATGCTGCTGCTGCAACGGACACTGCACTTCAAACAGAAATTAAACGTAAAGCTGGAACAGGCACAAGAGTAACAACCACTGTTACCAATGATACTGCACAGTTAACTGCAACATTTTCAAGTGCAGATGGATTAAGTGGATCAAGTGCAGTAACAGAAGTTGGCATGTTTAATGCAAGCTCTAGTGGAACCATGCTGATGCGTCAAACATTCGCTGCTGAAAACATGAATTGGGATGCTGGCGACAGCCTGCAAATGATAGTTAAAATACAATGCAAACAAGGCACGTAAAAACTATCTACTAACTTTATTTAATTCCTTTTTTACCGAAGCAATAGGGTTAAATATAAAAAAAATAGGCGATGTTGTGATCTATGAGTGTCGTTGGAACAAGCACAGCAAGTTCCGCAACGCAGTATCTTTTCCAGCGTAAAAGCTTCTACGCTAATGGACGTTTCTGGGTTTTCTACACTGATGGAACAAACATGGTTTACGCTACGAGCACCGATGGTTCAACATGGAGTTCAGCTATAACTGTGAGAGCATGCACGTATGGATATAACTTCAGCGTGTGGTTTGACGGAACGTACTTACATTATGCCTATGCTTCTGTTAGTTCTATTTATTATAGGCGAGGAACACCAAATAGTGATGGAACGATAACATGGTCAGCGAATGAGCAGACTGTTTCAACAACGGGTAACAGTGTTAGTCATCCTTTTGTTTCTGTTGATTCATATGGTTGTCCTTGGATTGGATATAAGGACAAGGCAGAAACTGTTGAAACCCGTTATTTTCGCAGTGACTTATCTAACGTTAATGGTTTAAACACAGAAACGCTTTTAACTAGTCAAAGTGGAACGTCAGGATACAAGCAACATGTTGATGCTGATTATGAAGCTACAGCTAGTAGAGCTTATCTTGGAATTCGGGTGTGGAAACGCACTAGTGGCGGAAGTGAAACGGAAATTACAAGCGGCACTCCCGTAGCTCAAGTTTACCGATCTGGTTCAGGTTCAGGTGGTTCAGGTATTTTAAGCTCTACATGGTCTTGCCCAGCAACATCGTTAGCATCAACAGACTCGATTGTAGTTAGGGTTTACACTAGTTTATGGGATAGTGGTGGGGGGTTTTGGGGTTGGACTCTGCTGGGAACATGGCAAACTAATCAGTTAGGCACTCAATCGTTGAGTTCTGCAACTTGGACAGTTTATTATTATTTTTATTTGTCAATCGCAACGGGACCCCCTAAAACTTGGACAGTCAGATTCTACTATGATACTACTACTTATAATAGTCGAATAACAAACTTCACATGGTTAACCAACAATTATTGTCCTTACGTGATTAAGTCGAGCACTAATGATGGAACATGGACAACTCGAAGCGGTTTTCCATACCAGCTTTCAACAACTTCCACTACTAGTTGGATAGTTTCCGTCATTCCATTAACTTCTGGAAAAATGCTTGCAATCTATACTTACAATGCTACAACACTTAAAGCAAAAAAATGGGATGGTTCTTCTTGGGGTTCAGAAGTGGCTACAGTGTATTCAATATTTAGTGGCTATTATCATTCAGCGGTTGCTCAAGGAGACGATGTGCATATAGTATATTTGAGAAGCTCTGGATACAACATTATGTATGTCAAATATGTTTACAGTTCCGAGTCATTTAATTCTGAATCAAGTCTGCAATCAGGTGCAACGAGCACTTCCGCTCCAGTTATAAGCATTGACACGGCAACAAACAACTTATACGTTTTCGCTGCAACCAAAACAACTGGAACACCCAGCGGTTGGACTGCAAACCATATCTATTACATTAAGTATACTGCTTCGTCTGGAACGTGGGGTTCATGGACAGACTGGATAGATGAAACCACAGAAGTTTTAACGGGTGCTGACACTCTAACATGCTTCTATAAGTTTTTGAATAATGAAACGGGTTTAGCATATATGACAAAAACGGCAAGTCCATTTAATGTAAAATTTAAATGTTTATCATTAAGTCAAGCAGTTACAAAAACATTAACTGAACTTTATGGTTTATTAGATGTTAAAATAAGAAAACCAGTTAAAATACTTATTGATAAATTGGGTTTATTAGATGTTAAAATAAGAAAACCAGTTAAAATACTTATTGATAAATTGGGTTTATTAGATGTTAAATCAAAAATTAAATCATTATATAGAATATTTATTGAATATTTAGGGTTAATTGATTTTAAATATAGAGTTAAATCTTTATATAGAACAACTATTGAACATTTAGAGATGCTTGATAATAAACTAGTTGGTGTTTCTAAATCATTAATTGAATATTTAGGGTTAATTGATAATATAATTAAAGAAAAAATATCTGCACATATAAAATCAGTCATTGAATATTTAGGGTTAATGGATGCAAAAATTGTTTCTATACAGAAATTAATGATGGAATATTTTGACTTTAATGATGTTATTAATAAATTTAAATCGTTATATAGAACAACTACTGATTTTTTGGGATTGGTTGATAATAAGTTGATTTCTATTTATAAATCAATAATTGAGCAATTAGGATTAATTGATAATAAGCTGATTTCTATTTATAAATCAGTAATTGAGCAACTAGGGTTAATTGATGTTAAAGATAGAATTAAATCAGTATATGCGAGAATGTCAGAGTATTTAGAGTTTATTGATAACAAGCTGACTGGCATTACTAAATCATTTATGGAAAGTTTAAGTTTAACCGATTTTTTAAGTAAGTTAAAATCATTATATCAAACATTAATTGAATACATGGAGTTTATCGATAACAAGTTAACTGCTGTTTCCAAATCATTTATAGAAAATATCGGGATAGTTGATGTTACAAGCAAACTTAAAGCATTGTATAAAACAATTATTGAACATTTAGATTTAACTGATGTTGTGAATAAACTTAAACCAGTAACTAGAACTATAGTTGAATATTTTGAAATGTTGGATAATAAAATTACATCATTAAGTAAATCTTTTAATGAATATTTTGGATTTGTTGATGTAAAAACAAGAGTTAAATCATTGTTTAAGACTTTCATAGATAAAATTGAGTTGATTGATTTTAAAGACAGAGTTAAATCTATAAGTAGAACTATTACTGATTATCTGGAACTAGTTGATACCAAAATAATTTCAATGGGCAAATCAATAACTGAACATTTAGAGTTAATTGATGTTACAAGCAAAGTTAAATCACTGGTTAAAATTATGACTGAACAGTTAGAATTGTTAGATAAAAAATTAATCTCTATTGTTAAATCAATTATTGAGCATTTCGAATTTAGCGATGTGATAGATAAATTTAAATCTTTATATAGGATTTTTAGCGAGTATTTCGGACTAATAGATAATAAAATTATGTCAATATCTAAATTAATTTATGAGCATCTTGGTTTAACTGATGTCCTTAATAAGTTTAAGTCATTTTATAGAACATTTATAGAAAATTTAGGGTTGTTAGATAAGAAACTTGTTTCCATTTCTAAATTGTTAATTGAACAGTTAGGACTAATTGACTTTAAAGATAGAATTAAGTCAATATATCGAACACTGATTGATAAACTTGAAATGTTAGATGTTAGTAGCAAAATCAAATCTGTATATAAAATTTTTGTTGATTATTTAGGATTAATTGATAATAAACTAGTTAGTGTTTTCAAGTCAATAAGTGAATATTTTGCATTATCCGATGTTACAAATAGATTAAAAACAATTTATAGAACTCTAGTTGAATATTTAGAATTAGCTGATAGTAAGCTGATTTCAATCGTTAAATTCTTTACTGAACAATTAAGTTTATCTGATGTTGCAAATAAACTTAAATCAATATATGTATTTGTAACTGAAAGGTTAGGATTAAATGATGTGACAAGTAGACTTAAATCTTTATATAGAATAATTACTGAATATTTAGGAATGCTTGATAACAAACTAGTTAGTGTTTCCAAGTCATTAATTGAATATTTAGGATTAGTTGATAATATAATCAAAGAAAAAATATATGAACATCTTATATCTGTCATTGAGTATTTAGGACTAATTGATGTTAAGAGTAGAACTAAATCAATTTATAAGTCATTTATTGATTATATAGAAATAGTAGATAGCAAAATTAAAACGGTTTATAAGTCAATAATTGATTATTTCGGCTTTGTTGACCAAGAGATTAAATCGGTTTATAAAGCAATAATTGAATATACAGGATTAATTGATGTTAAAATCACATCTGTCCAAAAACGAATAATTGATTATTTAGGATTAACCGATTTTAAACAGCGAGTTAAATCTGTTCATAGATCAATTATTGATTACCTTGGACTTTCTGACGTTAAACAACGAGTAAAATCAATTCACAGATCAATATTTGATTATTTAGAGTTAACAGATTATAAATTAAAAGTAATGTATAAAACAATAATTGAACATTTGGGACTAACTGATATTAAAAGTAAATTCAAATCTGTTTATAAATATTTGATTGAACATTTAGAATTAACAGATATGAAGGAAAGAGTTAAATCAATTCATAGAACAATAATTAACATTATAGGATTAGTTGATAAAAAAACTTCTTCTATTTCCAAATCTTTCATTGATTATCTAGGACTAATTGATTATAAATTCATTAAAATGTTTAAGTTAATAATTGACCGTTTAGGATTAATTGACACCAAAAACTGGATAAAATCTATTCGTAAAGTGATTGTTGATTTTCTAGAGCTAATCGATGTTAAAGAAAGAACTAAATCTATTCACAGATCAATTGTTGAATATTTAGCGTTAGTTGATATTGTTGGCAAGACAAAAACTTTAACGAAAATAATAATTGAATATTTAGGGTTAAATGATGTTGTATCTATCTTTAAATTTATAATTCTTGGTAGAATGACTGCTGTTAAAAATTCATTAATGAATAAGATTTCTAATGCAACAACTTATCCAGTTACGGTGATTGACGAGTGGAGATTAAACACATGGAACTTTAATGCATGGACAGGAACATTAGTGGCAGTTAAAATTACACCATCTCCACTGCAAAGAATTCATTATGGACATCGCATTGCATCCAAAATGTTTGGTCCATACCACTTATATCATTTTAATATTAATGTTATATCACGCTATGTTGAATTTGACATCGGAGAAAGCACAGAACCAATACATGCCAAAACAACTATGTATATTACAAACGAAATAGTTAAATACTTGAGAATGCATAATAAAGATGAGAGTGCAGGCGTGGAAGACATATTCGATATTACCAAAAGAGAATCCGATACAGGGGGTTCCAGAAAAGGCGTTCATATGGCAAGAATAATTATCGAAGGATATATCTTGGCAAAACGTCCAATGAGGTGGCTAAATGAATAAAAAGAAAGAAGTGGGGGGATAAATCATAGGTTGGTTATCTGGATGGAGCTGGGGCTGGCAGTATAGGAGGATTCTAAATGAAAGGTAATAGAGTTAATCATCCTAAAAAATATCCAAATGGTAGAAAAAGATGGTTAGAACCAAACAGAAAAGCCTATATGAAAGAATATTATAAGAAAAATAAAGGTAAAATAAAAAAAAGAACAGTTGAGCGGTTGAGAGAAAGGTATCATGCTGACCCAGAATTTCGAATAAAAAGACTGGAGAATCGAAAACGATGGGGAGAAAAAAACAAAGATTATATAACTGAATATCGTAGATTAAATGTTCTCTATACTAATGGTGGTCGAATAAGAGTAAGGAAAAGAAAATTTGAAGGGTTTTACGAACTTTGTGGTAAAATAATAGAAAAAAGACCTTTTTGGCATCATTGGGACGACCAACATCCAGAGAAAGGTTTATGGTTGTGTGGTAAATGTCATTGGTTAGCAGAATCAGTAGAATATGACCCTAATCAACAATTAATGGATAAATATAAATATCTAAAGGAGAGTATGTAATGTGGGATGGCTCTCGGGGTTTTCTTATAGGAAGTCACATGTAATAAATAGTGCTAGTGGTGCTGGAACTAACTATCCAGTGAAGATTACTTGTTATTATGGCACGGGAACAGATAGTGGAGGTAGTGTTTATCTTAACAGTCACAGCAGAACAGATTTTGGCGATGTAAGATTCACAACATCTGATGGCACTACACTTTTGGACTATTGGATGGAAAGCTATACCGCTAGTAATAATGCTGTTTTCTGGGTTGAAGTTGCAGACGACTTAAGCAGTTCTAACGCTACAATTTATGTTTATTATGGAAAGTCAAGTGCTACAAGGGCTGATAACCCTCAAAATATTGACTTGTGGCAGCTTCGTGAACATCAAAAATACACAACTTTTTATCCAAACATCACGTTTACCAAACCAACAGGATCTGTTATACGTATAGACAGCTACACTGCTGGAGCTAGTTCGATGGGACAAGGTTACGTTTTTATCATTATGCCAAAAAGCTATCTTAACGGTAAAAAAGTTCAACTTTACTGGAACGTTTACTTTTCGTATGCTGACACACGAGACCTATCTCTTGGAAGAGTCATTATTTTAAATACTGAACTTAAAAGGCAACAAACACTAGGCATAAACGATATTGAAAATTTATTCACTTATATTGAGGCAACACATTATCCTTCACCGTTAGGAACAAGCGGGTGGAAGGGTTGGGCAACGCACACATCAGATGTTTTAGACCTTTCAACATTCACAAGTAACTATGTTACATTAATGATTAGACTTATTGATGGATGGGCTAATCAAACTGTTATGGTTGACGTTGATTGGCTTAAAATCCTAGACGCAAGTAATAACGTTCTTTTAACTTTTAACTTTGATCAAAGCGTTGTTATGGAGCAAACAGACACATATGAAGATTACGGCTTATACCGTAAATATGTTAGTCCCGAGCCTAGTCATGGAAGCTGGGGAAGCGAAGAAATTTCTCAAGTTATAAAAACTGTTGTCGAATATTTAGGATTAAATGATGTAACAAATAGACTTAAATCTTTATATAGAACAATTACTGAATATTTAGGAATGCTTGATAACAAACTAATTAGTGTTTATAAATCATTAATTGAATATTTAGGGTTAATTGATAATATAATTAAAGAAAAAATATTTGAACATATTAAATCAGTGATTGAATATTTAGAATTAACGGATATTAAAAGTAAATCTAAATTTGTTTATAAGTATTTGATTGAACATTTATGGTTAACAGATATGAAAGAAAGAATTAAGTCTATTCGTAAGTCAATTATTGAATATTTAGTGTTAAATGATATTATTGAAAAGATTAAAATATCAGTGAAAAAACAGATAACAAAAATAATAGTTGAACATCTAGGGTTAAATGATGTTACATCTGTTTTTAAATCTATAATTCTTGGTAGAATGACTGCTGTTAAAAACTCATTAATGAATAAGATTGCTAATTCCACCACTTATCCTATTACGATAGTTGATGAATGGAGACTTAATACTTGGAGTTTCAACGCATGGACTGGAACTCTTGTAGCCGTTAAAATAATTCCATCTTCAATTCAATGCATACATTATGGTTATCAATTAGCATCTAAAACTGTTGGTCCATGTTATTTATATCATTTTAATATTAATGTTATTTCACGCTATGTTGAATTTGATATTGGGGAAAGCACAGAGCCAATACATGCCAAAACAGCAATGAATGTAACAAATGATATAATAAAATATTTAAGAAAACATAATACTGACGAAAATGCTGGAGTGCTCGACATTATTAATATTAAAACAAGAGAAACAGAAACAAGTGGAGCTACTAAAGGCGTGCATATGTCCCGAATTATGATTGAAGGTGATATTTTAACAAAACGTCCTATGGAGTGGTTGAAATAATGGATAAATATGTTATAAAACGAAAAATTCTTGATTTAATTGCGAATGCACATCCAGAACTGCAACCAAGAGATACTCATGTTTTTGGGAATTGGCTTATTCAATCTTGGCTTTTAACACATTCAGCATTTCCAATAGTTACAGTTAGAATGACTGGAGAATGGAGACCAGTTTATGGATTTCACCCTCCAACAATATCTCATGGTGAAATGTATGATTTCATCTTTACATGCTACATATTTCATGACTCAATGACAAAATCCCGTGAAGTAATGGATGCAATCATAGATTATCTTGAAACACACAATAGACATTCAGATGTGCATATACTAGATATAAGAGAATTCACTTCTCAAGAATCAATATTATCAAAAGGAACAACATTTAAATATTGGAGAACAGTTGTAACATTCCGTGTGATAGTTGAAGAAAGTTTAAGTTAACCTGCTTTATACACTAACACTTTATTGTGTATCTGCGTTATATGATGATCTAAATATCTCATTAATCTGCCAAGTGGTTTTTCCCAATCTGGATAATTATTAGTTCTTGGAATCAATTCATACCTATCTGGAATATCTGCACAATAAAATAATCTAGCTGGATCTCCCTGAAAAGCAGTTATAAAAGGAAGACCAATCATACAATCTTTCTTTCTTCTTTCCCTATGCTTATCATGAATACTTCTATATTTACGTTTAAATTCAGTTTGTTGTTTCTGTTTTCTAATATTTTGTTGTTTTTTCCGTTGTTCTCTTTTTCTTTTTTCCTCTTCACTCATCTTCTTTCATCGCCATAATATTCTCTTTCTAATTCAGCATAAATATCAGTTAATGCCCTTCGTGAACTAGAAGCACTTGACGAACTATTTTTTCTTTTCTTTGCTATATAATCCAAATATTTCTTTCTAACTTCACGTCTTCCCTCTTCACGTAATTGTTCTTCACGTTTCTTCAATTCTTCAGCTTCTTTTTCAGCTTGCTGTTTCATCAATTCTATATCTGTTGGAGTTCCTTCTGGTAAAAATTCTGCTCGTTGAATCAGATCCATTGCACGTTGACCAAGAATAGAAGAAGCAAGTTCATTTGGAAGATCACGTGCATTTTCAGCTTCACATTCAAATTCAACAGTGTATGCTTCAGATTCTTCCCCAGTCATCGGATTTTTGTCCTTAACTATTTTAATTATTCTAATACTGGCTGGAATGATTTTTTCCTCCAATAAATATGTTGTTACTTAATATTTAAACTTTTTGGTTACGTCAAACAAAATTGAATGGTAACTTGTGGGCGTGGTGGGAGATGTGACGAAAAATCACATTAAGCCTCCTAAACCACTTTGTTGCCCGCAATATTAAATAAAAATTATGATGTATTTAAATCTTTCGGTGTTTTTTTAATTAGATGTGTAAAATAAATCTTATCACTTCAAACAGCAATGAAAAACCAACAACCGAAAATATTCCACACGTAAGCCATTTTAACCATTTAAAATTAACTTCCTGTTCTATTTCTACTTGTTTAACTTCTTGGTATAACTTTAAAAATTCTGTTGTCACAGCCTTTTCAAATGGAGTTTTTGCCAGTTTAACTAAATCATCTGGACAATCGTTCTCAAACATTCTCAATAAATCTTCAAGTTCTTCTTCTTTCATTATTATCACATTAATTAATCTTTTAATTAATTATTTAAATCTTATGGTGACTATTAACCAAAATATGTATCAAGCTTTTTAAACCCTATTATTTCATTAAATTCTAAATCCAACGGTTCTAAAAACTGTTCACATGTAGTTCGCAAAAACTCAATATATTTTTCAACATCAACATCATCATTTTTCGCCAATAACAAGGGTAAAACCCCATCATCATTTTTAGCTTTTATATAAGCTACTTTTTGTCCTTCACGCAATGTTACTCCAGACGCTTCCAACATTTTGGCAACTTTAATATGTTGTGGAATAACTTGTTTAAACGGTTTTCCTTCCTTTGTATATCTAGATACTTTACCATAATCAGTTAATCTTTTATGTATATTAACGTGAAAAGTCAACTCATCCAAACTATTCCACTGTTTCTTCTTCAATTTCTTATACGCTTCAAAAACCAGTTCTCTTACCTTCATTTTTGCAGAATTTAAATCTTCCTCTGTTTTCACACTTTTTAATATTTGCTTCACATTATCAAAAAGATTTTTGTAAAATAATGGTGTATGACTCTTTTTTCCAGTTAATCCCTTAACATCAATAACGCCTTTAGTTTGCAACCCCAAATAATTCTTTTTTCTTTCACTTAAACACACAAAAATATATTCCTTATCCAATTCTAAATCTATCTGAAACGTGTCTGCTGCCCACTTCTGCAACTGTTCAATTTTAGCCTTATCTCCAATAACAAAAATACTATCCGTATCACCATACAATATTTTAATTTCTAATTCTTTAGCTTTTTCAACCGTTTTCAATATGATTGACCTCGCTATACCAGCAATTTCTTCACTTACAATCGGACAATAAAACACGAAGTTTTCATCACTCGCAAAAATACCATACGCAGCGTTCATGAAGACCTTGATTGTTTGCTCTACTGCTTTATACCATTTTTCAAATCCGTTATTGTCATTTTTAGCTTGTTTTTTATACCATTTTAACCGTAAATCTTTCAAGTAACCAATAAATAAACTTTCTAGTGATTTGTGATTTTTACATATCCAATGTGGAAGATCTCCATACTTATTTTTTTCACATTCTGGACCGCAATTACAATTTATTGTTTCATATCCAATGTTAAATTCTTTTATTATAGAAGGATATAGCGATCCGTAATCAATAACTTTAACGTCAAAGAATATTCCGTCAACAGGATCTAGAACAATTGCACCCTTATATTTCTTGCCTTTAATGATTGATTTAGTTATTGTTGTTCCTTTTGTTTTTATTTCTGAAGGGTTCGGAATTAAATAACCATTTTTGCGGTGGAAATAAAAGAGAAAACTTTCTATCCATTTTCCAATAGATTTTCTACATACTTCTTCAATTGGTAACTTACTTATACGACTAATAATTAACATTAAACTTAATATTAATTCATTTTCGAAACACGTTAATTCATATGTTAGTATTGCATCTTGCATACAATACTCAATAATATCGTTTAACGACATTTCAAACATATTTTTTTCTTTCTTTAATTTTTCCTTATTCAAAAATAATTTTGATAACGTGTTTAAATCTATATCTTTATATTTTCCCTGAAAAGCATAGTTCTTAATTGCGTTTATTGAAAAAAATCTATAAATATCTAAATGAATACAATTATGCAAATTTAAACTTAAACCTTTCTGACTTATTGGTATTTCTTCTTCAGGCACACCTAAACGGATTAGTCTGTTGCAAATATACATTAAATCAAAGCCATCACCGTTAAAAGTTATTATAAACGGAAATTTCTGCATGAACCTTAAAGCATCCATCAACATTTTCTTTTCATCATTATAAAATATTATTTTATACTTTACATTTTCGAAAGTTTTTGCTCCAGACATTGCATAAACAACATTTTCTTCTGGTGAATAAATTGCTATACATAAAACTGGAAAATTCGCAATTTCAGGGTTTGGCAAATCATTATTTTGATTAATTACTTCAATATCTACTGCTGCCCGTTTAATTTTAGGTGTAGAATATTCAAAATAACTTATAAGCTGGTGAATTGTATCGTTTGCTGCAAATAATCGTTGGATTTCATTTATTTTTAATTCAGTTTCATCATCATATACACGTTTAAGAAGTCCATTATTCAATTCATATGGCATGCCCATATCAATATTTTTATCATATAAATAATTCATGTGGAATTTAATGTGATTTTCCCATACTTTGTCAAACTGGTGAGTTTTAATAATTTCTGATGGATTATCTGTTTCTATTTTATATAATTGCATTGTTTTATTTTGCAGTAAGTTTTGTCTTGTCACTGTTGTTTTTTTAACAGTTGTTATTGGCAAGTCTTCCATACTTGTTAAACAGTAAGCTTTATAATCTTTATCAAACCACTTAATCAAACGATGCTTTTCATCATCGTAAAGTTGCAGATAAATCGAATTTAATTTTTTATCGTAATTTGCAGATACTACATATAACATTTTAATCAAAATAATAGTGTTTTAACAACTATTTAAATTTTTTTGTTTTCAAACCGTAAAACTTTTATATTAGAATGCACATAATAAAATCGACTAGAAATGAACAAGCGAAATACAATTGTAATACGAATTAACGCTGGCAAATCATCTCCAAGCATCAGTAAAGACAAATGGTTAGAGGTTCATTTATTTTTAAGATCAAAAACTAAAATGACGGAAATCGGTTCTGGTTCATCTATAATTTCAAAACATACAATTTTTATAGATGATTTACATATTAAGCAAAGATTTCAAAGACAGAATTTTGGAACAATGATCATTGATATTTACAAAGGATTAAGCCGATTACTGAATGTTCCGATTTGTCTTTATTCGACTTTTGATTCTGTTGACTTTTATTTTAAGAATGGTTTTGTTAAAGTAAAAGACTGTAAAAACGTAGTTACAAAATCAGGTGATGAACCAGAAGAACGAGATTTAATATGGATTCCAGAAAAACTGATTAATAGAAAACAAATAATAGTTGATCAATGATGCAAATCATAATTTCTCAAAAAGAAAAAAATAAAAGAATATTTGAACGTGTTTATACGCAAAATTATTTTTTTGAACCTTATAATAATGTTTTAACGGTTTATCCAATTCCAGAATTTATTACTAAACCATTATGTGTTAATTGTGGTAAACCAGCAGAATGCATGGATGAAAAATTTAATTTTCTCTGCTTAAACTGTTTGAATAATGAACGTGTTCAATCAGAATTGAAATCAGAGAACGCTTTGATAATTCCCTCAATAGAAAATTTTTTTCGTAAAATGGCGTTTGAATGGCGAACAAAGGAAAAAGAACAACGTTATAACATCAAAGGTTCAAACATTAAATTTGATTCAAAAATTATAATGGACAAAAATGAAAAAAGAAAACGTATTGTTGAATTAATGAAAAAAGTTATTTTCGAAAAAGAAGTTTCTTGTGATGCTGAATATGATAAAGATGCCAAAACTTTAACTGTGATTATTTAAATCTTTCCCTTATTAGGGAAAAAAATTTAAATACCTGTTTGAATATTATAATGATCGTGATTCAGTTTGTCTGAAAAATTCAAAAATTATGTTTATGAAGTAATTTCTAAAAGTAAAGGAGATAAAAATGTTGAACTTATTCTTGATGAGGAAAATGAAGATTATGTTTATTCAAATTTTACTGAAGCAAAAAGTGCGATAGATAGAATCAAATCTGAATTGTCATTTAATATGGATGTTAACATCTTATTATCAGATAAATATTTAATTCCAATACATGAAATCGGTTCAGACCATATAGGTAAACTGATTAAAATTCGTGGAATGATAAGTAGCATTGGCAGTATTAAACCAATGTATAATGAGGCTATTTTTATTTGTAGAAAATGTCAAAGTCAAATTCACGTATTACAAGAAGATCCATTTAAGATTACTTCGCCGTATAAATGTCCACATTGTCGTAATCTAACTAAACTTGACTTAAATTCAGAATTAAGCAAGTTCTGCAACAGTCAACGAATTGTTGTTCAAGAATTTCCCAAGGATTCCACACTTCAAATTCCAGATCACAAAAGCATTTTAATTACGAAAAAATCATTGTTAAATTTAGCAAGATGCGGAGATCATGTAGAAGTTGTCGGTGTTGTTAAAATTAGAAATTTCTTGGGAAGTCAAACAAGTCGTTTTACAGAAACTTTTATTGAGGCTGATAGTATTACTGTTAAAAGAAAAGATATTTCTATTTCAAGTTTTACCAACGAACAAATTGAACAGTTTAAGCAATTTACAAAACAACCAAATATATACAACACATTAATTTTTAATGTTGCACCAAGTTTAAATGGGTTAGAACTAGAAAAAGAAGCTGTTTTACTAGCATTAGTAGGTGGCGTTCCAAAAGCATATCCAGATATTAATATACGTGGCAATACACATGTTTTATTAGTTGGAGATCCTTCCGTTGGTAAAACACAACTTTTAACAGCAGCATCAAGTTTAGTGTCCAACGGTATTTTTTCAAGTGCAAAAAGTTCATCTATTGCTGGATTAACAGCAGCAGCAATTAAAGAAAATGATGGGTATATCCTTTACGCTGGAATTTTAGTATTGGCGGATGGGGGAGTTGCTTGTATAGATGAAATTGATAAAATGAAACCTGAAGATAGGGAAGCTATTCATGAAGCATTAGAAAAGCAAACTGTAACTTATCATAAGGCTGATATTCATACTCAATTATCAGCAAGAACAACCGTGATTGCTGCTGCAAACCCGCAAATGGGTAGATATGATTTAACAAAAGACATTGCTGACAATATTAAAAATCTTCCGCCAACTATTTTAAGCAGATTTGATTTAATCTTTATAATAATTGATAAGCCAGATATTGAAAGAGATAAGATGCTTGTGGATTGTGTTTTTGGAAATAGAAACGTAGAATATATCGATAGGGAATTTTTAATGAATTATTTGGCATATGCTAAAAATTTAAAACCCAAAATGACTGTAAAAGCAGAAGATAAACTTGAAAATTTCTTTTTAAAGGCTCGTCAATCACAAAGTCTGGATAACGCTATTCAAATAACACCTAGACAATTATATGGTTTAATCAGGTTAGCTGAAGCACACGCTAAAATTCTTTTAAAAGAAGAAGTTGATGAAGATGATGCTGAAAGAGCTATTTACATAATGTCAGAATCGTTAAAACAGACATGTAAGTTTGGATCAGATGATGGTAACATTTATAATATTGAAAACGCAACAACTTTAGGACAAAAATTGGCTTACATGCTGGATATATTAAGAAAATATGATCAACTTACAAGAGACGAATGGATGGATGAATGTAAATTCAAAATATCTCCAGACGAATTTGACCGTTTAATTATACAGTTAATTAATAATGGAAAAATTATTGAAGTGTCCCCTTCAACTTACAGGGCTGCTTAACCATAAAGTTTAAATATTTCTTTAATCCTTTATATTATGGTGTTAATGCTTGACTGAAAAGGAAGATGATTTTTTCGGTGAAGCGACAAAAGAATGGAATTGGAAAAAATTTAAAACGTTAAAAAGATTTCCACTTCCAAAACGAATGATTGATTATGTTATCGGTCAAGACAATGTTCTTAAAGAGATTCATTTATGTATTGATGAATGGATAAATAAATTATTATATTTAAGAAAAAAGAAATGGTGGAAAAAATTTGAAAATCCAGAAAATCCAGATAAAAACTTGAAAGAAATGCTTCCAGCAGGACCATTTGTATTAATGCTCGGGGCAGCAGGTTGTCTTGTAGGTGATGAACGCATTGCTTTAAGAGATGGCACATTTAACAAACTTGAGAATTTAGGTCAAACTCATCTTGATGATATTCATGTTCCAGTATATCAATTTGGAAAAATGTCTGAAAAGTATAAAGGTATAGCGACAGTATTTCATAGATATGAAAATCAACCAGTAATGGAGATAATAACTGAAAGTGGAAAACGGATAGTGGGAACATATAATCATCCGCTTCTTACGAAAAATGGCTGGAAAAGACTTGATGAACTTTCTACAACAGATTATCTGCGAGTTGTCACAAAAATACCATGTTGGAAGAAAAACTATTATGGATTTATAGACGAGAAAATTGGTGGATTACTTGGTTATGCTTTGGCAGATGGAAGTATAGATAAATATGCTTTAACACTTTTTATTGCCGATAATGAACGAGAATTAATTCCGAAACTTCAACAAATAATTCGTGAATCATTTGATGTTGAACCATCATTATATACTAGAGTGGCTCACGGATTTAATAGAACCATTGATGTCCATATATTAGAAATAAATAGAAAATGGATAGCCGATAAGTTATCATTTCTCAAAGAAAAAAGAGTTCCTATTGGAATAATGCAATCTCCAGATTCAGTTGTTTCATCTTTTCTATCGTGGTTCTTTACTGGCGATGGTTCTGTTTATTGTAAAGGAAGAGGTCATTATGGCATTACATGTGAACAAGCAGAAAAAAGAATAGAATTACTTCGAGATATTCAAATACTTCTTCTTAGGTTTGGTATATACTCAGTTGTGAAAGGAAGACATCTTAGAATACAAAGAGGAAAATCAATAGAACGATTTGCTAAATATATAGGGTTTAAGACTACAAGAAAACAAGAAAAGTTAGAACAGTTGGTTAAATATGTTTCCAAACGAAGACAAAGACGCAATCAATTGTGGGAAAGAGTAATTTCAATTAAACCAATGGGGGTTGCAACTGTTTATGATATTGAAGTTCCTTATCGTCATCACTTTATTGCTAATGGAATTGTATCTCATAACACAGGCAAGTCGTTGATTGGGAGAGCATTAGCCGAATACTTAACAGAAGAATATAAAAAACGAGGTATTAAATTAACAGATGTTTTATGCTGGCACAATCCACGATTACCTTCTGAACCAAGAATAAGTATTCATCCAGCAGGAAAAGGCAAAGAAATCGTAATGCAAAAATATAAAGTTGAAGATAAAAAATCATTTTGGAAAAAATGGGGTATGAGACTTTTAATGTTTGTTCTCGGCGGGTTTGGAGCATTAACTCTTGGTATTGGAATAGTTAACATTATACTTCTATCAAGTTTAATCGGTTTCTTTAATGCTGTTTTAACAAACATAATGCTAATAAGTATTGGCGGATCATTATTGTTTGTAACATTTTTTATTTGGCAAATTGGAAAATTGTTCGGGGGAAACGTGCAACAAGGAGGCTACAGCATAGGTGGAGTGCAACGAACAACCGCACCCAAACTAATAGTGGATAACAGTCTAGGACGTGCACCTTTTGTAGATGCAACAGGACATGGAAGTGCACAATTATACGGATGTTTAGATGAAAATACTAGATTATTTACTACTAATGGAATCAAGGAATGGCAGTTTGTCAAAGAAGGAGATATAGTTTTCACATTAAATCCAAAAACAGAGCAAATAGAATTACAACCAGTTGACAAAATATTTGTTTATGATTATAATGGACCGATGTTGTCTTTAAATGAAAAGAAAGGATTGAATTTTCAAGTTACTCCAGACCATAAGCTATTATATAGACCTAGGAGTTACTGTGATAAAATAAAACTTCCTCTTCAGTATAACAAAATAACCGAGGTGATGGAAAAAAGTAGATTCTTTATTCCTCAAAATGGAAATTGGATTGGACGAGATAATGAAAAAATAACTTGTAATTTGCTTCGTTTAATTGGATGGTTCATTTCAGAAGGCTATTATTTAGAACAAAGAAATTATGTTGCAATAAGTCAGAAGAAATTTCCTACCGAAATAGAACTGTTGCTTCGACAAATGAACGTCAAACATTTTTGGAATAAAACGGAATGTATTATTACTGATAAAAGTATTGTTAATATACTAATGAAGTGCGGAAGATACCAGCATGAAAGATTTATCCCATCGGAGTATCTAAATCTTCCAAAAGAAAAATTATCTTGTCTTTTCGAAACATTAATGTTGGGTGATGGTAATAAAAAAATGACTACTTACTATACTACATCATTACAATTAAGAGATAATATCATTGAACTAGGATTAAAACTGGGATATTCTATAAGTATTTCAGAAGATAAAAGAAGAAATAATGGAAAATGGAGAATTGGTTTCAGAGTAAACCTTTCAAAAAAAGCTGGATACGTAAAAACATCAAACATAAAACAAATAAAATATAAGGGAAAAGTATGGTGTATCCAAACAAAAAATCATAACTTTTTGATAGAGAAAAATGGTAAGTTAAGTTTCACTGGAAACTCAATAGCATGGGATCCTTACCAGTCGGGAGGTCTCGGCACTCCTGAACATCAACGTGTTAGTGCTGGTGATGTGCATCGTGCTCATTTGGGTGTTTTGTTTATTGATGAAGTTAAAAATTTAACTGGTGCTGAAGCTATTACATTGTTAACTGTTTTGGAAGATGGTCAATTGCCTATTGCGTTAAGAAGTTTGTTTCATGGAGGTGATAGTATCACTGGTGATACAATGATATTCTTCAAAGAGAATGGGAATATCAGATACAGACAATTTAATGAATTAGTTGCGTCTTTCGAGAATGGTAATAAGATTGAGGTTCTTTGCCCTGAACATATGGATTTTAAATGTAAAAAGTTGATGTGGACACCAGTTTTGAAAGTGTTTAGAAGAGGGAAGAAACCAATTAAATATATAGAATTGATTAATGGGAAATCCATTAAACTCACGAAAGACCATTCCTTGTTTAGATATAACAACCTTCATAGTAAACAACCGCTTGTTCCAACAACCATTGAACATGGAAAATGCATAACCATTAATAAAATTGAAGTGCCCAAAATAGATATGGAATCAGAGTCTGAAAATGATTTAGAATTTTATGGATATTGGATTGGTAATGGATGGTTTGAAGCAAATAAAATCGTTGGACTGGCAACTGGTAAATCAGAAGAAAGCAAAAGTTTTGTTTATGCTTATGCCAAAAAACTTAATGTTACTGCATCTTTAAAGAATGTCAATGGAGATATGAGACTCTATTCTACTGAACTTGTTAGGAAAATGAAAAATCTGGGATTTGTAAGTGGAGCATTTAATAAAAGAATTCCTGAATGGATATTCTTTTTACCAGAGAGTAAAGTGAAAGCATTCATACGAGGATATAAAAGAAGTGATGGATGTAGGTATAGAAAAGATAGAAGAATGATTACACAATTTGGTTCCGTTAATAGAAAACTTCTTGAAGATTTTCAAACACTTTTTTCCATAATTGGAATTGAGGCATCAATATCTTCTGGAAGATTGAATGGAAAGAAAGCATTCAAATCTCTAAATTCACAGTATAAATTGACTATATGGAAAGACTCTTCTGAAGATTTTAAAGTCAATCATTTAAGAAATCAAGGATTATTAACTTTACATAGAATAAAGAAAATTATTGACAGAGATGAAGAAGAAGTCTTTGATATTTCAACAAAACACGAATGTTTTATTGCTAATGGGATTCTTTGTCATAATACAGCAGCTATGGCTGTTTCAACTGAACCTGTTCCTGCAATGTTTTTCTTTATTGGTGCAGGCAACTTGGATTCTCTGCCTCAAATGCATAAGGCACTTGTTGATCGTATAGCTGGATATGGACGAATTGTCTATATGAATAATGATATGCCTAATACTGTTGAAAATAGACGTAAATATGTGCAGTTTATTGCACAGGAAACGAAACGTTTTAATCTTTTACCGTTTAGTCGTGAAGCATGTAAAGCTATAATTGACATTGCAAGGATTAAAAGTGGACGAAATGACCGTTTAACTTGCCAGTTTAGACCGATGATTAGTATAATAAAAGTGGCAAGTATTCTAGCTCAAAATGATGGAAAACTATTTGTGGATAAAAAATATGTTGATGAGGCTTTTTCAGTTCACTGTAAAAGTATTGCCAAACAGATTCTTGAGAAACGCCTCTTAAAAGATCAATTGTATAAAATTATAGATGCAAATTCTAAACCTAAAATTGGACAAATTTATGGTTTAGCTGTTTCAATGATACAGGAAGAAGATGAGGATGAATATACTGAAATGCTTGGTTCAGTTCTTCCAATACGTGCATCCGTGGTTAAATGTAAAAAAAAGAAGAGTGGCAGTTTCATTGTTACTGGTGTCGCTACTGAACAATCAAGTTGGATGCAGCATAGCATAGCTAAAGTTCGCCATGTTATTCTTCAAATGTTTAATGTGGATATTAGTCAAGATTTTCATACGCATGTTGATTTTGCTCAAGAAATTGGTGTTGATGGACCATCAGCAGGTGTTGCCATGACTTTAGCCGTTATTTCAAGTTTAAAAAATAAAAAAATCAAGCAAGATGTAGCTGTAACAGGTGAAATTAACATTGGAGTAGATAACAAAATTATAGTAACTCCAATCGGGGGAACAAACGAAAAGATTTTTGCAGCACAAAAAATGGGTTTCAAAAAAGTTTGCATTCCCAAAAAGAATTATGAACATGACGTTATTCCTTCAGATTACACTATTAAAATTGTTCCATGCGAAACAATTGAAGATTATATGAAGGAATGTTTTGATTGAAGGCAATAATTTTAGCTGCTGGATCAGGTAAACGTTTAAATTTAAATTTGCCAAAATCTCTAGTAAAAATTAACGGGGAAACAATACTTAATCATCAAGTAAAAATACTGAAGAAATATGTTGATGAAATTATTGTTGTTTCAGGGTTTAAACATGAATTGGTTGAAAAACAATGTAAAAAACTTAAAGTTAAAGTTGTTTATAATCCGTTTTTCTTTACTGAAAATATTGTTTCATTATGTTGTGCAATTAATTATTTTAATGATGAAATTTTAATAATTAATGGTGACGTGTTATTTTCAGAATCCATAATTAAAAAATTAGTTAAAGAAGAAGGAAACATTCTTGTTGTTGAAAGATGGATTGGAACACAGGAAACAGATGATCAGTTGTTTTATCATGAATATGATGAGGAAGCAATGAAGGTTGAACTTGATAATTTAGGACATTTTAAAAGGTTAAGTAAAAAAATTGGACGTTGGGAATCGTTTGGTGAATATACGGGAATAGCTAAAATATCTTCGGTAAAATGTTTAACTGAAACATTGAAAGAAATAATTAAAAAAGGAAAAGTTAATAATTGGTATGAATACGCATTTAATTTAATGATAAATAAGGGAGAAAAATTTATATGTAAATTGGTTGAAGTAAATGATTACTGGTTTGAAATTGACAATGATGAGGATTTGCGAGTTGTTAAAATATGGTTCAAGAAATAGATAATAGAGAAGTGCTTTGGGAAATCTTAATTGAAATTAAAAATATTTTAGATGAGTGTAATGTTCCGTTTTTCGTTACTGGTGGCACATTGCTTGGATTTATAAGAGATAAAGACATGATTAAATGGGATCATGATGTTGATTTAGGAGTTATGGAAGAATATAAAAAATTAATTGACACGGTTGTTGATAAAGCAAAAAATCTTGGATGGATAACTAATAGTTTCTGTAATGACAATGTTATTTCATTTACTAAAGATAAATATAAACGTGAAGGCTACAGCCCATTTCATTTAGACATATTTATTTTTCATAGATGTAAAAATAAAGTTTGGAACGCTATCAACATGTTTAATAATGAATTATATCCAGAAGTTTATCCACAAACTTTTTTTGAAAAATTCGATCATATAGTAATAAGCAACATTGATTTCAACGTTCCATATAATCCTGAAAAGTTTCTACAGTATTCATACGGTTCAAAATGGAATGTTCCTCAAAGTGATTTCAGTATATTTCAGAAAAACAGTTTTAAACAAGGGTATCAAACTGGGTTCATAAGTCAAATTCAAAAAATAAAAATTAATCCTTTACTCGTTATTCTTTCTCCACGTGATATACCTTTTGCAATTGAATCTCTAGACAAGATTGATTATGTAGATAAATTATGGATTAAATATTATCCAAGTATGGAAGCATACCAAATTGCTTATGATTATTTCATTAAACACGAAGAATATACTCATTTAATTATTAATTGTGACGATGCTATTGTTCCATATAATCATATTGCTATGTTAATTGCCGATATTAAAAAGTATAATTTCCCAGTTATTGCAGGATGCTGCTGCATGGATAAAGTTAAAGGAGATATGAATTTAAGCGTTACATTAAATAGAATTGCCAAATCAATGGATGATAAAGTAACGGAGAAATCTTACCATTTATTACCAAACAAAATTAAACAATTACGTAACATTATTCAAGTATGGTTTCAAGGTAATGCTTTAGTTTGTATTAAACGTGAACTTTTAAAATTAACGGGATTAGCAGGATGGAAGAATCATCCATGGGCACAAGATTTAAGACTCGCATATGAATTAGCAAGATTAAAAGTTCCACAATATGTTGATTTACGTTGTTACATGGAACATTTTAAACTTTCACAATTTGAAGGCGTTGGAGAAGTTTTGGTTGGTAAAAAAACGCCATATATAAAATTTGTTCCTGCAACTCGTAAAGTGCCAATTATGAAACCTGCCAAAGTAATTAAACAAAGCACCGTTAAAAAATTATTTAAAGAATATTTCGAAGATGTGAAAATAAAATATAAGGCAAAATATCCTGTTTTTAAAATTTGCATTGTTATGGATACTAACCCAAATTTTGTATGGGTTAAAGCTTTTAAGAAATATGTAAAAAATCATCCTTATATAATTTTCGACTCGGTATTTGTTGATTTTGATGTTATAACAAACCATTCTATAAATGACAGTTATTGGAATCCAATAAAAAATGCAGATATAGTTTTTATTTATTTAGGAACAAGAAATCATATTTATAATGGTAAATGCTGGGAATGGTATGTTGAAATTCCAAAATTCGTAAAACAAATTGCAAATCCTGCTGCTAAAATAATTATTCAATTTGATGATGAGTTAAACTGGATGTTTAATGTTAAAAATAAACTTTACAATTTGGAAATGGATGAAAGTTGGCTAGAGGAAAAAGCTAAAGATAAAAACAAAATAATTCGTGAAATGGACGAGTTAGTAGATGCACACTTTATTGTTTCAGAAAATCCATTATACGTAAAATATTGTAGAAAACCAGTGTATTATATGCCTCTTCCACAACTTGAAAAAATGGACATCCCCACATTTGATGTTGATTTAATAAATAATAAAACAAACAATATCGCATTATTACAGCATAGATTTTCAAATTCTTCTGTTCTTCATTCATTGCAAAATGTAACTTTTAAATTTGATATACCAGTAGTAGTTTTTTCTGGTGAAAAAAATCAAACAATCAACTGCGAAAATTATAACGTGAAAGAAATAACTAATATTTCAAGAAGTCAATTTTTACAAAAACTACGTGAAGAAATTAAAATAGCGTTAGATGACAATGAAAATTATATTGGATGGAGCCAATTTGCTTTTGAATGTGCAGTGTTGGGTGTTCCAGTTATAGGTTCAACCAAAGCCGTTAAAGAATTCTTTCCAGATTTATACACTAAACATAAAGATTATAATAAACAAATCTTTTTAATTAATAAATTATTAAAAGATAAACAGCTTTATTTAACTATGGCTAGAAATGGTTATCATAAAGCTGTTTTCAAACTTAACAGTGAAAAACTTTGCGATGATTTTCTAACGATTGCGAGAACAAAATTAAAGTGTAAGTTTCATATTTTAACAGAAGAACAGATTAAAGAATTAAAACTGATCAGAATTTTACAAACAACTCTTCCCCATCATATTATTCCGAAATGTCCAGCCGAAAACCAGACTATTTACGATGACTACTCTCATACACAATTAAATAGAGATGCTTGGTTTAAACGTTATGGAGAATTCGCCGATATAATTAACGATGATAAAAAGTATCGAGAAGTTATTCGTAAAGCTTTGAATTCATTATAAAACCGCAAAGTTTAAATATTACTTTGCTGATATTTTTATTTAAGTGGTTTAAATGAGAAGTATTGGTAGCAATGTTAGAATTGAAATTGAAGGTTTGCCACCGTATATTTCAGATTTCGATGGAGATACATTAGATAAATTAATCATTGAAGACGATGTTACAATAGGAGACAACGTAACCATAAAAACAAAAAATCTTCATATTGGTTATGGATCAACCATAGAATCAAACACTAAAATATCATGTGAAAGTTTCGAAATGGGTGACAACTCCTTTATAGGACACGATTCAAAAATCATCGCAAAACATTTTAAATGCGGAGACTACGTTGAATTACATAACCATTTATTCTGCAACGGAGACTCAACAATTGAAATTGGAAGTAACGTTTGGATTGGACAAAATTGTATTCTTAATGCTCGTGCACCATTAAAAATTGGAAACGGTGTCGGCATAGGCACATATTCCTGCATTTGGACTCATGGAATGCACGGTGAACTTTTAGAAGGATGCACACTTTACAAGGTTGAACCAACAATTATTGAAGATGACGTTTGGATTGTCGGCTCATTCAACGTGATTGCTGGAGGCTTAACAATAGGAGAAAAAGCAATAATATTATCTGGCTCACAAGTTACAAAAAACATTCCACCACGCCACGTATGGGCTGGAATACCTGCAACAGACATAACGTCAAAAATGAAGCAGCCACCATACAAAAACGTCAGTTTAGATGAAAAATATGAAATGATGAAAAATTGGACTGTTGAATTCATCATGTTACATCCTGAATACAGAAACAAAATAACATTTATAACAGAACTAACAAGCGAAAACTTAACATCTAACCCACAAGCCGAAATAATCGTTACTAAACACTCAACTGTTCCATCATGGATAGTTTTCAACTCTAACAAAACAGTGTTTGAACTTGACACTAAAAAATACACTAAAAAACTAACACAAATCGAAATAGACTACATAAAATTTTTGTTATACGAAAAAGCAAGATTCTTACCAAAAGGATATGACTATGAAGAATGATAAATTCATAAAATATCCACATATTCCAAACTTGGAAACAATGAAACCCAACCCTAGAATTTTACTTGGCAAAATTTTATGGTGGACAGAAAAATTCGATGGATCCTGCATGGCTTTATGGATGAAGAATAATCAACCGCATCTTTCCAGTAGAAACATGAAAATTGCCAGTGAAGATTTGCAAAACTTCGTGAAATCAACTGAAGAATATCCGAAACTTCTTTCATTATTAAACGATAATCCAGAGTATATAATATATTTTGAAGCATGCAGAAAAGGCAGAAGTGTAACAGGCATAGACTTTTACGACAAAAATTTCTGCATTGTCTTCGACATTTTTAACAGGGCTACAAACAATTTTCTACCATACATTTTCGTTTATCAACAATGTTATCACTACAAAATACCAGTTGTTCCCGCTTACGCTAAAACACGCCACCGAACCTTTAAAGATTTGTTGAAATTTAGAAATCACATTTTAGAATATTGTCAATCAATTCACCGTGAGGGCATGGTTATCAAAACTTTCATGGATAAAGAAGGCGAATCAGAATATATCATGGCGAAAGTTAAGCTTGATGTTCCACGTCCAACTAAAGAGAAAATAGCTAAAGGACAACCAATTTACCCGCCAATTCCAGACAGTGAAGTGTTAAACTGCATTGATAAGGTTTGGCAAGAACTTGGAACAGAAAAATTTAAAGATGTAAAATTAGCAATGCCCAAAATTGCTGAAGAAGTTAAAAAAGCGTGTAAAGAACATTATTACAGGTCTAACCCTAAAAAACTTTATAATTTTTACAAACAATATTTGGAGAGGATGATTACATGAATAGTGAAAACGAAATTGATGAAAACTGGTATTCGTGTCCAAACTGTGGATTCAAATACCAGAAATTTTGGCGACTAAAACGTTGTCCCAAATGCAACATGTGTCTTGAATGCCAATAACCAAAAAATTTAAATAATAAGATAAATATACTTATTTATTGAGGGAACAAAAATCAACTCTAAAGTCAAACGTAAATTAATTCTTTTTCTGGGTTATCAATTAAGTAATCTAGGCTGGATTGGTGCATGGATGACATACGGAACATTAACTTTTTATTTTTTCATGTTTTTAATTTGTTTAGCTGACTTATTAATCTTGTGGAAGGAATTATAAATTGAAATACTATTCACTGAAATTTAAATGTTGTAATTGCCACAAAACATTTACTTTAAAGTTTCCTTCAGATGACGATTCGAATCTCCCAGCGTTACCGAAATCATTGCATTTTTGGGTTTCAAAAAGTGACACTGTTAAAAAACATAAAACATTTTTCACTGTTATGACATGTCCGCTTTGTCACCATGATAGCCTCGTAAAAGTTATAGGGAAAACACAATATTGTTTCGTATTCAGATAAAACCGCAAAGTTTATAAGTGAGTTTGTGTCAAATAATTAATTGTGAACTGTGGAAAGTGTCTTGCGGTGTTACCAAAACTATAATGTGATACGGTTGAGCACTGTGAAAAATACACCACGAGCACCCATAAAACGGTTCACATAAAACAAACATGTGTGGAAAATGTGCGGGATAATGTTACCACATCAGTTATGTGATACAGAGGAGTCATGTGAAAAATACATTGTTCCGCACATCCACAAAACATGAAGTAATTATTTTTAAGAAAAAAGGTTGTATGGTAAAAAACCGAAAGGTTTATATAACGGAACGGTGAAACTATTTAAATAGAAGTGAAAAACACATGGTCGAAAACTCAAATAACAATAATGGAAAGAAATACTCCACGTTTGAAGTTCGGTTGGACAATGATAAAGCAACCAATCAAAAAGAAAATAATACTGTGAAGGTTGTGAGATCAAGCACGTGTTGTTTAACATGTGGTGGCACAAAACGTATTCAATGGCTAGAAAAGGTGGATGGAACAAAAGTGCTTAAAGAAGCATGCTTATATTGTTTGACTAAAGTGCATACAAAAGCCAACGAGGAAGATCATTAAATGGATTATGAAAATTTTTGGCATTGTTTAGCTGTTGAAATCGCTAGAAAACTTCGGGAAAAATACGAGTTAAACAAGAAAGTAAGAAAAGAGAATGGTTCAGCTTTGGAAGATGAAGTTGAAAAAATAATTAAAAATTTTGTGGAAGAAAAAATTGTTAGGATGTATATTGAAAAAACAGAGGAGGAAAAACAATGAAATGTCCGCATGATGATTCAACATTAAAGGAAGTAACAAGTGAAAAATGTGGAACATATTACGAGTGCCCCAAATGCCATTGCACGTTCAGACTGGTAATCGTTAAATTTGATAATAAATGTTTTGCAAAAATGTGTAAGAAGGAAGGAAAGAAACATGTGTGATATAGCGAAAATGCATATTCATAAAAAATGTAAACATAAAGATGATCCGATTACAGTTTATTTAATATTTGAGGAAAGTCGAATTGGCTTGTGTAGTCATTGCTGGGCGAAAATTGCTGATTCAGATGTGGAATGGGGTTCAGCTTCTAAACCTAAAAACTTTCAAAAGTTTCTTGAAAAAGGACGTGGACTTGAAAATGCAACTTTAACAGAATATAAAATTAAAGGTAAAAAAGATGATGAAGGTGAAGAAAAAATTGAAGCAGAACTTGAGTAAAACTGTGATAATTGATAAAAAATTGATAGATTATAAAAAATGGAAAAGTAAAGCACAGGTTCTTGCAGTTTACGCTTTAGATTGGTGCACGATTGGCGTTACTCCCTCACCATCACCAAACTGGTTAAATTATGCATTTAACGTTAAACTTGTTCCATACATTGAAACTAAATCTTATTTAGCGTTTATATTGCCAGATGATTTTGCAAATTTCTATTTAATAAACCAGTCAAAAATAACCATAAGCGGAATGCAAGATCGAGTTCTAATCACTGTAACACATCCAAACGTTAAAGATTGCATGGAAAAAAACCGCAAAGTTTATAAGGGAGGAAAATATAAGTAATAAAGTGATAAATATGACGACAAAAAATAAAAAGAAATGGATTCCCAAAATAAAAATTTGGGATGGAACAAATGTCCATGGATCATACGACACTATGATTGGATCGCAACTAGTTTCACAACTAAAAAATTTTGGTTTTAACGCTGAACACAAAGCTCAATGGAGTCTTGAAGATCTTCACAATGGAAAAAAAGCATTTGTAACTCATCCACGCAGATTAGCTTCAATAAATCCATACACAGTGTCACAGCGAGATGCAGAAAAATTCATGATACAAATGTTCAAAGGAGCATTGCCAAGAGACATATGCATGCTTGTAGCTGCTCACGGTCACACTACACGTGGATCACTTGATGACGAATCTTTCAGAGTTATTAATCTGCCTGCTTGGACAGCTTTTATTGAGTATCAACAAGCATTAGCAAACTTTGCACATTTTCAACCAGACATTGGAGCATACTTTATAATTGTAACAAAAGATGGGCGGATACATACGCAACCATGGCTTTATAAACCGTTTGTTTACAACCATTTTGAAAAGAAAATTTACGAAGCTGAAGAACCAACCAAAAAATACGTTTCAACAGGTAAAGTTGAAATTGAAGACTATTTTATGACAATGGTTAAAAATGCTGTTTTTATTGTGGCTGCAATCGCTGACCTTCACATTGGAGAACTTGCTGCTGTTGCTCCACCAAAGTTTTCGTTAGGAAGCGAAATTGAAGATTCTAAATCTTTAACTGAAGCAAACAAAAGACTATATGAATACTGGAAACACTTTGTGAAAACATGTAAAATAATAAAGCCCCATGAAATATGGGTGGTTGGAGATGTCTGCGGTGGAACAAACGTTTTTGAGAAACATCGTATGGTGCTTACAAGCAATCTAGATGAACAAATGGCAATGTTTATAGAATTATGCAAGTTATTTCTTGAGAAAAACTAAATGGAAGTGAAAAATTTTGAAGAATCAGACAAAAATGTTACCTTCAGGCATCACTGAAGAACAATTACTTCATCTGCGAAGTTTAGTCAGTAAATTTAAAGATATGCAGTCAGCACGTATAGCATTTGAAAATCGAATGCGAGCAATTAAAATGGAAACAATGCCAGCATGTCGTTTAGGATTCATAATTGAAAAAGGCATGGTTGAAGGAAACGAAGCAGTAGAAGGAGTTGGAAAACGAAAAATTCTAGGTATAAAAAACCTAGAAAAATCACTTATAAAAGAAATGACTCCAATCGTGGAACAACATAGACTGTGGACTGAATGGTTACGTGGAATTAAAGGCATAAGTATTCTCACAGCAGCAAAACTTATAGCGTATTTCGAACCATACTGGGCAGAATTAGAAGTTCCATTATACATGAAAAAGAAACACGAAGGTAAACTTTTAACTAAACCACAATTTAAAACAGTAAAATTTTACACACCAAAATCCCGTAGTTCCCTAATTAAACTATGTGGTTACGCAGTTGACGATGCCACTGGACTTGCTTATCGTAGAGTTCAACATAAGTCAGTTGTTGGAAATCAGGAATACCGAAAAACTTTCTACATAATCTTTGAATCAATTGTAAAAAGGAAAGGTAAATGCTACGAATTATGGAGACGCTACCACGAAGACATGAAAGGAAAAAAATATGCAAAATATTTAAAAAAATGGTTTGGTGCAACAACAAGAAAAGAAGCTAAAAAACTTCATCCTAAAACTTACATTCAGTCAGTTCTAGATCTTTCACGAAGACGATTCATAAAAACTTTTATTTCGATATTATGGGAGAAATACCAAGAAATTTACAGACTGCCAATTCCACCGCCACAACACGTTAGAAACCTCGTTCCGTTGAAACCAAACGAGTGGATTCATCCTCTAGACCTATGTGATAGAGTTGCAAAAATTTAAATAGTGAACAACGTGAATCGTGTGGAAAGTGCTTGTGGTGTTACCACAAATGTGGTGTGATACAATACATTTTTGTGAAAAACACATCCATGAGCACCCATAAAACGGTTCATAAAAAGTGTGGAAAATGTGCGGGATAATGTTACCACAAATTTAATGTGAAACCAATAATCTGTTGCGAAAAATACATTATTTCCGCACATCCACAAAATTTTTAACCGAAAAGTTTATATAGCTCCTTTTATATTTTATTTTAATGTGATTGTAATGATATTTCCTGAAGAAGATATTAAGAGAATTTGGAAACAGTTGAAAAAATTTCCGAATGTTGTTGCGTTTGATAATGATTTTCAGCCTCGTATAAAAAATGGGCAAGTAGTTCCTAACACAAAAGTTTTTAGGATTTATGTGAGTAAAAAACTTCCGAAGTCACAGCTTGCACCTGAAGATGTTTTACCTCAATATCTGTTTTATAAAATTAATGTTGATTCAACGTTGGAACATGTTGAAACAGATGTAGTAGAGATTGGTGTGGTAAAAGCTTTAGTTGATGATCCGAAAAAAAAGTATAGACCAGTGAAAGCGGGAGTTAGTGCTTGCCACGTGAATTGCACAGCATGCACGTTAACTGGTTTCTTTAGAGATAAAGACACTGGACAATTATATATTGGACTTAACAATCATTGCGGAGCACTCGAAAACAAAGCAAGTATAGGTGACTTGTGGATTCAACCAAGCCCGTATGATGGTGGCACTGTTAATGATGCTATTGCACGTCTTCATCATTTTGTCGAAGTTAAATTTAACGATTTTAAATGTCCTTTCAGAAACGCTTTTCATCGTGTTTACAAGTTTATTAAAAGAGACGCATCATTAAACAAGGTGGATATTAGTTTTGGCACTCCGTTAAATAATGATTTTGAAGTTTCATGTTTAAATATTCCAACTGCTTTCGGTAGTTACAGGGAACCGAATGTTGGAGATAAAGTTCAGAAAAATGGAAGAACAACAGGATTAACAATTGAAGGGGAAGTTGTTTCTACAAGTTGGACTGGCACAGTGCAGTATTCACGTGGAATAGCAACTTTTACAGACTGCATTCTTATACATAAGCAAGGATTCAGTACTGGTGGAGACTCGGGAAGTCCAATCTTTGACATGGATGGAAACTGGGTTGGAGTCTTGTTTGCTGGAAGCGATGAATATACAATTGCATGCAAACTATCAAATATTATGAAGGAAGGAAACGTGACAATCGTAACTAACATAGATAATTTTAATAAAAAAGTAAAGAAGCGTAAACGAAGTTGAAAATACCAAAACTTGACTACTCGATGCTTATTCTGTTTTTATTTATGCTTATTGGATATTTGGAAGCTGGGTTTGTCGGAGTCTTTGCTGGTTTCTTATTTTGGGCTGTTTGTAATCTATTTTTATTAACTGGTTTGGTTCCATTTGTTGGTTACTTTTTGTTTCAATGGTTAATTGAACCGTTTACAACTAACATTTGTAAATTTTTACATTTGCCCGTTTTAATGGAGAAGTTATGGCTGTTTTATGGTGTGGTAGCGTTAATATATTGCATGTTAACTTCAATAGCTACAGTTATAATTGTAAGTTTGGCTATTTATTATTGGAAGAAACGTAGAAATATTAGTGAAAGTCTAATTTTTGAAGAAAACTTAAAAGAATTTGAAGAATTCATTAAAATGTTAGATTGGAAAAATATTAAACTGCTAATTAA
>Ga0078972_1001322_pt1 | contig 93776 bp, 86 predicted proteins | sample YelNatPaOPGAMG01_FD_67568 | JGI IMG/M metagenome (GOLD analysis project Ga0078972, IMG submission 67568) | Hot spring thermophilic microbial communities from Obsidian Pool, Yellowstone National Park, USA - OP-RAMG-01 (SPADES assembly) (version 2) | ecosystem: Environmental > Aquatic > Thermal... | reverse complement strand
CAACGGCGAGAACTTCGAGCCAGGATACTGGACGGTGAACTGGGATGGGAAGGATAACGCTGGTCTGAGCGTCCCGAGTGGCATCTACTTCTATCGCATTGTCGCTGGCGACTTCGTCAAGACAATGAAGATGATGATGCTGAAGTAATCTCGTAGCCTTCTCCCGTTTAACGGGATAGGTTTATGGATCCCGTCCCGCTTTGAAGGCGGGGCGGGATTTTTTTATGAGACCGGCGTACAATAACTCAGCGCTGTCATTGCGAGCAGGCCCGATTCATCGCGGCGACGAAGGACTCTTACAATGGTACCGCTCGCAGTAGACAAAGGGAGCGCATGGTCTCGAGGGGATTGTTTGTTGCACACCACTGGATGCCGTGTCAAGGCACGGCATGACAAATAAAAAGAACGGCGTTCGCTACACTGCTGTCATTGCGAGGAGCCGCGATTCATCGGGGGGACGAAGGAGTCTCTTCAACCCTCCCCTCAAAGGGGAGGGGAGGGTGGGGTCATGCCTTTACAGGTTGATGGAGACCCGGTTTTTCCACCGTAAAGCAGTTTCTTTGTCGCACTCCCGGCGCCGCCTGTCATTGTGAGGAAATGACCTCACCCTAACCCTCTCCTGAAGGAGAGGGAATTATCACGTCTCTCCCCGCATCATATGTCATTGCGAGGAGTCCCGACTTATCGGGGCGACGAAGGACTCTTCCGGCGGTATTGCCTGCGAGTGGACGAGATGACGCGATCGTTTCTGAGAGATTGTTTCGGAAGCCTTCGACGGAGTGTATGGGCAAGTCATGATTTGCCCATGGCCGTTCCCGTTCCGCATTTGTCATTCCCGTCCCGCCTTTCGGCGGGATAAACTCCAGCGGGAATCCAGATGGACTGCGCCTTCGGCGGACTGCGTTGAGAAGGTTGTGGTGCAACACAGCACTGGATGCCGTGTCAAGGTACGGCATGACAAAGGAATGGCGTTCTCTACACTGGTGCCATTGCGAGGAGTCCCGATTTATCGGGATTCGCAATGACAGAAGTGGCGGGCGGAAGAGGCCACCATAAAGCAATCTCTGGCACAAAAGTTGAACTTTTCAACTTTGATCGTCTGGCCGATTTGAGAGAACAGCGGCCGGAATCTTTGTGTTTTGGGGCACATTTTGCAGCTTTTCAAGATGTGTGCTCTGTGGAACAGTTGCATAAAGTGTAAGATTTAGCCTGTAAAAATTACACTCTTTTGCAGTAATTATGCGTTAAAGAGGAACCATCTGTTTAAGCAGCGGAGGAGTTATGGGAACCGGACAGATGCTTTTAACGGTCATGGCGGTGGTGCTCTTTGGTTTGGTTGTTTTTTCGATGAATGCTTCGATAGTGGGCACAACGGAGCAGATGGTATATTCAAGTGTAGGTTTGAACGCCGTCTCCCTCGCCGAGTCGATCTTTGAGCGCGCAAACAACCTCGCCTTTGATGAGAAATGCTTGACCACCGTCGTTTCAAACGTGTCCCAGCTCACCGATCCATCATTCCTCGGTTGCGATTCTGCTGAAATTCCCAGTCTCGATAAGACATTTGACGACGTTGATGATTATAACGGTTTCCATAAAGACACTGTAATTTCTTCCGTACCGTACCATGTTAACGTCGCGGTCTATTACATAAGCTACGGTAATTGGGATGCCCCATTCGGTGGGAAAAGTTTTTACAAGAGGATGGTTGTGACCGTTACAAGTCCCTTCATGCCTGGTACAAACGCAAAGGTCGAGATGACGCAGGTGTTTTCGCATTATAGTCACCGTATCTTTTATTAGAAAAGGTGAGCCATGTCGACAATTCTTGATCTGATCGGCGCGACTGTAATAGGGATGTTGCTTCTGCTGAGTGCGTTTCGTTACTGGTCGAACATGTCAGAGGAGGCGGCTTTTTTGAACCAGGAGCGGATTGTGCAGTCAAACGTAACAGCTCTCGCAGAAGTATTTGAGCATGATTTGCGGAAGATCGGCTACTTGAAAGGCTCTAAGCTTGATCCACATGACCCCATCATCCGAACGCCAACCGATTCTACTCATCTAACATTTCTTGCTGACTTGAATGATGACGGTACAATTGATACAGTAAGTTACTTTCTTGGTCCACTGGGTGAAGTTCCATGGAGCCCGCAGCATCCATTTCGTGTTCTCTATCGACAGGTGAAGAGTGCTAATCCTTATTGCACAAGCCAGCCTGTAGGTTCGCACTTAGGTTTATCGCACCTTCATTTTGGTTACTACAAGCTCAATGGAGATACAGCGGCTGTGCTGGGCGACATCAAGATAATCGAGGTCACTCTGAAAGTTGAAAATCCGTATGCATATGCATCGAGTGATCAGCGTGCTGTTGCCTTCTGGCAGCAGAAGCGATTGGTTGGCAGGAATCTTAGACGTTGAGGTGAGTTATGGGCAAAGCTTCTCTTATCATGATCATTGGATTCAGCGTTATCTTCGGGCTTTTCCGCATGAATTTCTCCCGAGATGTATATGATGCCAGCAAGAACTTCACGCGATATTTCAATCGCACAGCTGTTCATCATATCGCGATCTCAGGGGCTGAAATTGCACTCGGTAAACTTGCGGAGACTAACGGGAGCTTTAATGGTACAACCGTCCCTACTATGCACGGGGCTGCCGACATTACGGTTACGGACTACACTGCTGGCGAGAAGGCATATAAGAAGATAGTTTCCATTGCCTCTTACAGTGGCGAGAGCGACACAGTGACGGTGCTCTTGTGGCGGCAGCCTTTCAGCAGATTTGCATCTTTTCTGGAGGGACTCACTGCGTATTACATCTACCCGGATACCATTGATGGGCCACTGTACTGGCACAACGGGCAGCTTCGAACACGAGGGCATGTTGTGTTCAGCGCGTATGTATCATTGAGCGAACCTCCGCTAATTCAGCAAGGTGACCCGGGCGGCAATAGCGTAGCAGAATTTCAGGACGGCTGGACTGTTGATGAAGATATTCCTATACCTGCCACCAATTACCTTGCCGTTGCGGCAAATAGTGGATACAAAGTGACTAACGCCGACCTTTACCTTAAGTTTCTTCCTGATACCACTGTACAGTACAAAGTAGGTAACGGTTCCTGGCAGACGGAGCGGGTCACTACACTTGCCCCAAACGGTGTTTTCGCTGCCCTGAATGGGCACGATGTCCACGTCTCAGGAACAGCGGTAAGCCATGTGACTATCTTTGCGCAGAAGCAAGGGAGCTCCGGTGGACGGATCTGGATAGACGACGATTTGCTTGTCGGACCTCCTGATGCGCGTGCATCGGATGTAAAGAACAGACCCGGGATGATAGGACTTGTCGCTGACCGTGATGTTATCGTTTCTAAAAATCCAGCTAACAATAATGACTGCATTATCCATGCTGGTATCTTTGCAGCCAGTGGTACATTTTATGCCGAGGACTATGACAGAAGAGGTCTTTCAGGGACTCTTCATGTAATTGGCTCTATTGTCCATGAGGGCTATACTGGAGCTTTTGGCAACAATGGTCAGCTTGTTTCAGGTTTCCATGAGCTCCTTGAATGGGACAAAAGGTTTGGCTACGACATGCCTCCTTTTTACCCAAACACGGATCGACTCGGGATAATCTCCTGGCGCGAATAGACAGTTCTGCCATTTGATGGCATAAATTATGAAAAAGCTTCTCATCCTTCTGCTGATTATTGCGGAGGAATCTACTTCTTTTGCTCAGCAGTGGTGGCAAGCTTCAAGTAACGTGAGCGTGACAGTCAGGGTTCTTCCGTTGTTAGGTCTTACAACCAGTTCACTGCGCTTTCCAGATGTTGGACAAAGCTCAATAGATTTTGGGCTCGCAACGCAAAACGACAGCAAGACAATCGACCCCAATTCAAGTAGCTCCGCAGTGCAATTCACTGCCACCGGTGTTCAGGGGGTAAAGATTCACGTCATATACTCTTACACGCAACTAATGGAGCAGAATAGTGGCTCATCTGCGATTTCCTGGACGCCTGAGCTTGTTGGGAGTCCATCGAACTCACAGCCAGATGCAACTGCTGTCCATTATGGTGACTGGGTGACTCTCAGCGGGACATTCCCTAACCTCGATGGAAAGTATTATTTCTGGCTTGGCGGAAGCTTGAGCACCGGGACGAACCAGGTGGCGGGTAACTACGTAGGTACGTTCACATTGACTGTTTCGTATCTCTGAACACGCCCATGGCGGGCGGTGTGCAGGGGATTACGGGACCTTTCGGGGTAGCAGGTGCCGATTCTGCCTGAAGACTACGAGCCCATGCGATGGGAGAGAGCGTAACACACTCCGTTTCAAGTCGCAGGCGGAGGAGGAAAGCCGATTGTAAAATTTCTGTGCCCCTGCGTACGACTGTTGTACGTTCCTGTCTATAAAAAGTTTAGGGTGGAGTCGTCCCGTTACGCATTGCTGAAGATCCGCCTTGCACCACGGAGCAGTCCCATTGTCGCTTAGCTGCCCTCACCTGTCATTGCGAGGGAATGACCTCACCCTAACCCTCTCCTGAAGGAGAGGGAATTATCAAGTCTCTCCACCCATCATATGTCATTGCGAGGACCCCCCGATTCATCGGGGCGACGAAGCAATCTTCTAATGGTATTGCCCGCAAGTGGACGAGATGACGGCATCGTTTCCAAGAGATTGTTTCCCAAGCCTTCGATGGACTGTATGGGCAAATCACGATTTGCCCATGGTCACTCCCGTTCGTCCCTTGTCATTCCCGTCCCGCCGAAAGGCGGGATGGGAATCCAGATGGGCTGCGCCTTCGGCGGGCTGTGCTGAGAAGGTTGCGCTGCGAGACGGCACTGGATGCCGTGTCAAGGCACGGCATGACAAATAAAGTGTAGGTTTGAACGCCGTCTCCCTCGCCGAGTCGATCAAAGAATGGCGTTCTCTACACTGATGTCACTGCGAGGAGTCCTGACTTATCGCGGCGACGAAGGACTCTCGCGATGGTGCCGGTTGCAGTAGAGAAAGCGAGCGCATGGTCTCCAAGGGATTGCTTCTTGCACGCCACTGGATGCCGTGTCGAGGCACGGCATGACAAATAAAAAGAACGGCGTTCTCTACACTGCTGTCATTGGGAGGGGGCCGCGATTTATCGGGGGGACAAAGGACTCTCTTGAGCCCTCCCCTTACAGGGGAGGGTGGGGTCATGCCTTTACAGGTTGATGGAGACCCGGTTTTTCCACCGTGAAGCAGCTTCTTTGTCGCACTCCCCGCACCGCCTGTCATTGTGAGGGAATGACCTCATCCTAACCCTCTCCTGAAGGAGAGGGGAGCTATTACCCCACTGCCTGCACCATGTGTCATTGCGAGGAGTCCCAATTCATCGCGGCGACGAAGGACTCTCACGATGGTACCGGCCGCAGTAGACAAAGCGAGCGTATGGTCTCCAAGGGATTGCTTGTTGCACACCACTGGATGCCGTGTCGAGGCACGGCATGACAAAGGGATAGTGTAGATTTGGGTGTTCATTTTCTTTTGCTCGTCCAAAAGAAAACGAACCAAAAGAAAAGGACGCCCCTCGAAAATTATTAACGTCCCGTGCTCGCCCTTCGGCGAACGATTTTGTAAGCCCCCGCTGCTTGTCCTGAGGCACGACAAAATCGTTTACCGCCCCCCAATGACGGGACCAAGTTTTCGCAAGGGGTTTTTATGTTTGTGCGCGTCGGCAATCCGATCCGCGCGAAAGCGGGAACCCAGATGGACTGCGCCTTCGGCGGACTGTGCTGAGAACGTTGTGCTGGAATACGCCACTGGATGCCGTGTCAAGGCACGGCATGACAAATAAAAAGAGCGGCGTTCTCTACAGCGCTGTCGTTGCGAGGAGCCCGATTCATCGGGGGACGAAGGACTCTCTTCAACCCTCCCCTTAAAGGGGAGGGTAGGGTGGGGTCATGCCTTTACAGGTTGATGGAGACCCGGTTTTTCCGCCGTGAAGCAGTTTCTTCGTCGCACTCCCCGCACCGACTGTCATTGTGAGGGAATGACCTCACCCTAACCTTCTCCTGAAGGAGAGGGAATTATGCGCTGGCGAGTTGCCACGGCGGGTAGTCACGGGATAGCCATCCAATAAAGTGTGGTCTGTCACGCCGGCACCGCGTGTCCGCAGTTTTCTCTGGACCTTGCGGGAGCTGTTTGAACTTCTCAGCAATTGAGCTTAACTTTTTACTATTTGCAATAGCTGATATCTAGGTTTAAAACGCAGTTTGCTCAACACTACAAATTCGAGGTTCACTATGGAGAAGATCATCATTGTCCTTCTGTCGGTTTTGGCTGTTGGTGTACCTTATGCCCGAGCTTATCAGCGAGGCGACAGGGCTCGTGTAAAAGTCGGCATTGAAGTTCTAAGGGAAAGAAACTTCGACATCCTACGAGGGAGGCGTGTTGGACTCATCACGAATCAAACAGGAGTCGATTCAAAACTAAGGTCGACGATTGACATCCTGTTTGAAGCTAAAGAGGTTAAGCTGGTGGCTCTTTTCAGTCCGGAGCATGGGGTACGTGGCGATCAGCCGGCGGGAATTTCCGTTGAGTCGTATGTAGATTCAGCAACGAAGCTCCCTGTCTACTCGCTTTATGGGAAAACGTTAAAGCCGACTGCGGAAATGTTGAAAGGTATTGACGTTCTTGTGTATGACATTCAGGATATCGGCTGTAGGTCGTACACGTACATCAGCACAATGGGGTTAGCAATGGAAGCGGCGGCTGAGAACAACATTGAGTTTGTCGTTCTCGATCGTCCGAATCCTCTCGGTGGCTTGAAAATTGAGGGGAATATTGTCGAGAAAGGGTTCGCTTCTTTCGTGAGTCAGTTCCCCATACCATACGTTTATGGTTTGACTTGTGGTGAACTTGCAATCATGATAAATGGAGAAGGGATGCTCCCTAATGGATTGAAGTGCAAACTCACTGTTGTGCCAATGCGTGGCTGGAAGCGGCGGATGATTTTCAGGGATACCGGCTTGCCTTGGGTGCCGACATCGCCTCATATTCCGTGCGAGCGTTCCCCACAGTACTACGTGGCAACTGGGATCATTGGTGAGCTTGGTGTTATCTCAGAAGGTGTTGGATACACGATTCCTTTCAGGACGTTTGCGGCTGAGTGGATTGATCCCGAGCTTTTTGCAAAAAAGATGAACTCTCTGAATCTCCCCGGGGTACTTTTTCGACCAATCACTTTCATACCGTTCTATGGTCGACATGCCAAAAAGCAGATGCGTGGTATTCAGCTTTACATCACAGACTATTCGAAGGTAAACTTGATGAGCTTGCCGTTCCTTCTTCTGCAGGTACATCACAGTCTATACCCGGATAAAAATCCGTTTGCCCTGGCTGATACATCTCGTCTCCGAGCGTTCGATAAAGTTCTGGGCTCCGATCAGGTGAGGCTGCTCTTTGCGCGGAGGATGCTTTACGATGACGTGAAGGGATACATCGAAAAAGATGTCAAGGAATTCCGAAAGAGGGCAAAGAAATATTTTCTTTACCACTAAAAGGAACCCGCATTGCTGGATAAGCAAGGTGCTGCCACTGAGGTCGTTGAAGGCTCCGCAACTAAGCTTTAGCCGCCAATATGTCCGGTTGAAGTCGGTACCACCAGGAGATTGCTTCGTCGCCCCGATAAATCGGGCCTGCTCGCAATGACAGATGGTGCACGCAGTGGGGCGATAGTTCCCTCTCCTTCAGGAGAGGGTTAGGGTGAGGTTATTTCCTCACAATGACAGGCGGTGCGGGGAGCGCGAGAAAGAAACTGCTTCACGGCGGGAAAAAACCGGGGTCTCCATCAGCCTGTAAAGGCATGACCCCACCCTACCCTCCCCTGTAAGGGGAGGGTTGAAGAGAGTCCTTCGTCGGCCCGACAAATCGGGGCTCCTCGCAATGACAGATGGTGCAGAGAACGCCGCTCTTTTTATTTGTCATGCCGTGCCTTGACACGGCATCCAGTGTCGTCTCGCAGCACAACCTTCTCAGCACAGTCCGCCGAAGGTGCAGCCCATCTGGATTCCCGCTTTCGCGGGAATGACAAGGGACGAACGGGAGTGACCATGGGCAAACCGTGATTTGCCGATACACTCCGTCGAAGGCTTGCGAAACAATCTCTTGGAAACGATGCCGTCATCTCGTCCACTTGCGGGCAATACCACCAGAAGATTGCTTCGTCGCCCCGACAAATCGGGGCTCCTCGCAATGACACATGGTCCAGGCAGTCGGGTTATAGCTCCCTCTCCTTCAGGAGTGGGTTAGGGTGAGGTCATTTCCTCACAATGACAGGCGGTGCGGGGAGTGCGACAAAGAGACTGCTTCGCGTCGGAAAAACCGGGTCTCCATCAACCTGTAAAGGCATGACCCCACCCTACCCTCCCCTGTAAGGGGAGGGTTGAAGACAGTCCTTTCTCGCCCGGATGAACCGCCTCTCCTCGCACTGACAGCAGTGTAGAGAAAGCCGTTCTTTTGTCATGCCGTGCCTTGACACGACATCCAGTGACGTGCAAGTTGGTTGTTATCCTGCCGGAGGCGGGATAACCAAATCCGCCTCTGGCGGAGCTGGGGTGGGAGGGTCATCTCTTTACACACTGCTGAACGTCTGTCCGCTCTTCTATGACTTTGCCACCATACGGCAGAAATAAATCCCATTTCCTCGTAATAGTGTGTCATGGTTAGTTCAACAAGCTCACCATGACACCTTAAGTGCTTCGGCAGCCCTTCGATTAGCTTTAGTGGATCCGCTGAAGCCGGAGATTAAGCAGAAGGGGTTACTTTCAGCATCTGTGCAGACGCTCACCGAGCTCTCTTGTGAGCCGTCTAAATGGTTCTAATGGCAGTGTAACCTCACGCAGTATATCCACGATATCTTTTTTTGTGATCTTCTCGAAGTCTTTCCTCAACGGTGTGATGAAGACGCCACCGAGGTCAACTGCTGCGGGGCTGATGAGAATGTTCCGTTCGCCCTCTGCGTAATAGTGTGATGGTCGATGAGCTGCACGAGGGAAGATGACGACTATCCATTTTCCTCTGGTGCTTTCAGCTCCATTCCCAATCTTGTACGTGGAGATGATGTTGACCATTGGCTCATGGGCGGCATCGGTCATCTTTGCAAATAGACTGAGGAATACATCAAAGGCGGACTTGAGTGCCTGTTTGTCCGTGGATTCCAACGCGACAAAATTTCTCAGGTACCCTGTTACACTGTAAACTGTCAGGTTTTCTTTCTCAAATAGCTTTTCACCGAGGCTCTGTTTGATTGTGTCATATTCTCGTTCGATGGGGAGGAAGGCTTTATTGCCTGCCTGAAAGTGCATGTGGTCTGGTGCCGAGGCGCCGCATCGAGGACCGTTGTAAAAGACGAGGTAGTATCTCTGCAAATCTTTGCTGAGGTCAAGCAGCCTTGCGAAAGAGCAAGAGATTTCTTGCGGCTGATGGTCTCTATGAGCAATTGTGAAATGCTCAGCGAAAATTGGGTACGGATTGCCGAGGATCAGATATTCATCTTTGTACATTACAGCCCGTTGTTCATGAGGAAGATTCTCCACGCATAGAAAGCATTTTCTCTCTTTGATGGATTTCTCATCCACGTTTGCCGATGAAGAAATAATTCTCCCGGGATTGAATTGAACATTGATGACAAATCCATCAAACTCAAATGTTCTGGTTTCGACCGTGGCGAGACTTTCGTATCCTTGGCGGAGCAGTCTCCAGTGGTGCTTTTGCTGAGCAAGCAAAGCCCTCGCCTTGATTGCAAGGTCAGATTCGTTCGTAGAGGTTCCCAGCTCGTCCTCTAAGAGGAGAATGTTTTTGAGTCTGCGTGTGCGGTCAAGAACAGTGCTTGCCATGCTGCTTGAGATTCATTTTCAATTTGATAGTGAATCGTATTAGAATCGCTGTCTGAATGAATGGAGCAAGGGTGTTCAAGTGGCAGTCAGGGCCCCACCACGCGTTCTTGTCAGAGCATTTTTTTTCTGGCGGGCAAGAATCTCAAATGTTCTGAGTTTGTCCTTGTAAAGATTGTAGGTATTGGATTTTGCTATGTCCAGGTTGGCATCCGAATTTCCTTCCCATCGTCGGCAGAGGTAGATTGGTTCGTAGATCCTCCCAATCTTATAGTCTCTCGAGATTGCCAGCCCAACTGCGTAATCTTCTCCGTAGCTCACATTTGGAAACTTTATCTGTCGGATGATAGGGGTAAAGAAAGCACGTGGTGCTCCCAGTCCGTGGATTCTCAGCGCATTATTCCTCCCATTTTCTAGCGTCCATTCCCTGTGGTCGATGATTCCCGGCGGTATCTCTTCCAATTCGAAGTTTGTCATCTGGTAGGTGCCAACGACCATTGCACACCGTTCCTGATAGAACGTATCAACGATTTTCTGAAGTGCGTCTTCATCTTTGTAGAGATCGTCGCTATCAAGTTGCACCGCAAACTTACCGCATCTGGGATGAAAAATTGCCTCGTTCCAGCATCCGCCGATCCCGAGATCGTAACGCGATGGAATGATGTGGATGACACGAGAATCTTTTTCCGCGAAGGCTCTCACGATCTCGGTTGTCCCATCGCTGGAGTGATTGTCAACCACGATGAGGTTGAAGAGGAAGTTTGTTTTTTGTTTTAAGACAGATTTGATAGCGTCGGCGATGGTTCTTGCTCTGTTCTTCACAGGAATGACGACGGAGGCTTCGATCTCGAACTGCTGTGCATCGAGGTCAACTTCTTTGAACTCTGCGCTCAGGAATGCGCCGATCCTTTTGAGATGCTCCGTTGCTGCATCTTCCATTTCAATCTGAACTGCACGATTCTTTGGATCAACGTAATCAAACATTCTCTCGCCGGACCGGCGGACATCAGGCTCTGCTATGCTGTACAAGTATTCCGCAATTCTTATGATCGGATACTTTTCTGAGATTCTCAGTCTCAAGTCGTAGAGACCAGCAAATTTGTACCCATTGGTCTGCTCTCCGGTCATGAGTGCCTCTCGCACTGCATCGGTTCGAAAGAAAAGGAGGGAGCCGAAATTGAAGTCATCGCGAATGCTACCAGGCTGGTAGTCGATTGTAGGATGATCAACTCTCTCCCTTCTGCTCAGCTCAGAGGAGATGGCGCTGCTCACCTCATAATAGTCGGAGTAGAGGAGTCCAGCGTTTGTATTTTCCGCGACTGAGAGAAATCGCTCCAGGCAAAATTGTCCGAGCTCAATTGGACCATCATGAACGATTAACAGCAGATACTGCGTTGTTGTGTTCCGGCTGATCATTGTCACTGTATCGGATGAAAAAAGGGTCTCCACATGGAGTATTTTAACTTCCGGTGGCAGGTTGGATGGCTGTTTGAGCTTCGGATTTGCAAGGAGGTTGATCTCTTTGACGAGGTATCCGCCAGATGCCGATTTGAACTGCTGTATGGTGTGCTCGGTAAACTTGCCACCGCTATAAGGCAGAAACACAGTGATTGGCAGTCTCATGTCGTCTCCTTTACGATCGCTTCTCTTTATTTAAATATACGAAAAGGAGGAGACTGGTGGAAGCATCTCAGAGAACGATTTGCGTGTTCGCGGAGTGCAAGAGTCAAGTTTCATCATTTTACATTCGGGTTATTTTTCATGTGCGATGGTTCGACAGGCTCACCAGGACAAGCGTTCGATCCGCCTCTATCGGAGTGATGCATCACTCAGAGCCTATGTGGTCATTTTGTCGGGTTGCAGGCGGTACCACCAGGGGATTGCTTCGTCGTCCCTATGAATCGGGACTCCTCGCAATGACACATCGTGCAGGGAATGCGACAAGAAGATTCCTTTGTGGCGGAAAGACAGGAGGTTGAGCAACGGGTAAGGGTATGACCCCATCCTCCCCTCCCCTCATAGGCGAGGGTAGTTCCCTCTCCTTTAGGAGAGGGCTAGGGTGAGGTCCTGTCCTCACAATGACACATGGTGCAGCCAATGCGATAAAGATATTGCTTCGTCGTGGAAGGAGGGGATGTTGTGCGGTGCATAAGGGGATGACCCCACCGTACCGTCCCGTGTGAGGGGAGGGTTGAAGAGATTGCTTCGGTGCCTGCGCTAGCAGTGACAAGTAGACTTTGACCGCGTGCGTATTGTGGCTAAGAGGTCATGTCTTCAAGGATGGTCAAGGTGTGTTCATGTATAATATCATTTCCCACCTCTTGGCACTTGTGGCTTGTATTTCGTAAATTGATTTTCAACAACTTTCTTCAGTTTCTTAAGACCTTTGGAGGATGGCGTGGGAAAAGATAAAATGACTTCGAGAACCCCCTGGGCATTTATCCCGACACTCTACTTTGCTGAAGGGGTGCCGTATGTAATCATCAACACAGTTTCGGTCATTCTCTACAAACGGATGGGGGTCAATAATGCGCTCATTGCTTTCTGGACAAGCCTTTTCTACCTGCCGTGGGTGATCAAAATGTTTTGGGGTCCGCTTGTTGACCTTTATTCGACAAAGCGGAACTGGATTCTCATGATGCAGTTTGCAATGGCAGTGACGCTCGGATTGAGTGCCATTTCACTTCGGCTTGAGCATTTCTTTTATATTTCTCTTGTGATCTTTGCCGTCGGTGCTTTTGTTTCAGCAACGCACGATATTGCCACTGATGGATTTTACCTTTTGGCGCTCAATGAAAAACAGCAGGCGTTCTTTGTTGGGATTCGGTCGCTGTTCTATAGGATTGCAATGGTGTTCGGGACAGGATTCCTGGTTTATTGTGCAGGACGCCTTGAACAATCGCTTGGGAACATCCCCTTGAGCTGGACCATCGTTATTGCGTTTGCCGCCGCTGTGTTTGCAATTCTTTTCTTATATCATAGATTAATTCTCCCTTTTCCGAAAGAAGATACGAAGCGTTCTCCAGAGAGCTCGAAAGCGAAGCCATCGTATCTGAAGATCTTCTCATCATATTTTACCCAGAAAGGGATCATTGCGATTCTGGCTTTCATCCTTTTCTACCGGTTTGGTGAAGCGATGCTGGTCAAGCTTGCCGCTCCCTTTATGTTAGACAAGAAGGAATTTGGGGGACTTGGGCTTTCGACCTCAGAGGTGGGGATCGTCTATGGGACGATTGGGATTGCCTCGTTGATTCTTGGAGGAATTGTTGGAGGATGGGTCATATCAAAATATGGGTTGAAGAAATGTATCTGGCCCATGGCAATCACGCTGAATGTACCACATCTTGCTTATCTTTACATGGCGTATGCACAACCTGCCGTTGTTTATGCGTTCCCTCTGGTAGCAATTGAACAATTCGGCTACGGAATAGGCTACACCGCGTTCACTGTTTATCTTATGTATATTGCCACAGGAGAATACAGAACATCCCACTTCGCAATCTCAACCGGGCTGATGGCGCTTGGCATGATGCTCCCGGGATTGATCAGTGGGTACGTTCAGCAAGCGGTTGGTTATAAAATGTTCTTCGCCATTGTGCTTGTTATGGCAATCCCTGGATTGACTACTTTGTTTTTCCTTCCATTACCTGAGGAAGCGAATTCGAAGCAAACATGAGAAGGTATACCTCGGCGCCATAACGGCGTTGTTGCAAGAAGAGGTCACTCATCGCACTGGTCAAGAAATTCTTCTATACCATCTCTGATTCTTTTCGCCAGGGTGCGCCTGAAGCCATCGTCAAGGAGTTTCATCTCATCTTCCGGATTCGACATGAAGGCAAGCTCCACAAGCACGTTGGGGATTTCGGTCAGAGAATTAAGGCTAAAGTTGAAACTTCCAACATTTCCGAAGGAAGAGATACCGGTCTTCAGAATTTCTGTCAGGATTGCGGTCGAGAGGGGCCGATAGCAGATGTATTTGTAATATGTGCTCACACCTTTTGATTCTTCCGGATTTGAGGAGAAACCCACGGAGTTAGCATGTATGCTGATCAGAATATCCGCATCTGATTGCAAAATCTTCTTCAATCGATCGCTCATCGAAATCGTTGTATCGCTTTCCCTTGTCATTAGAACTTTTGCTCCTTTTGCCTCAAGGAGCCGCTTCAGGTGGTACGCCGTTGCGAGATTGATCTCTTTTTCCTTCGCTCCGGTCGATCCAAGTGCTCCATTGTCGCTCCCGCCGTGTCCCGCATCGATGATGAATGTTAGGTTCTTGAACCTCAATTTCTCCGGCTGATGTTTAATCCTGATGACGAGGTTGTTCCCGATGTACGAGATTTTATAGCCCCAGACTTGTTTATGCTTCAATTCGATAATTATTCGGAACACATTTTTTTCGGGCTGAGTGTAGTAGACATTTTTTATTTCGCGTGCGGTGACTTGTTGAGTAATCCAGTTTGTGTTCGACACAGCTCCAAAGATATCGATGATGATTCGTGCTGGGTCGACTTCCTGGAATGAGGCATAAGGAAGTTTGTCATTAAGGCTCACGGTGACGTAGTCATACTTGTCGTCGCCGTAAACGTTCCATGAGCCTGTCAATGAGAAAGGGGGATACGTTCCGCTGGGGAGGAGGTCAATGAAATTCTCTGGTATCCAGGCGATTTGATTATCGGACAAAGCGACCCTGTATTGATTCCCCACTTTTCCCGTGATCGCCAATTTGATGCCGGGGTCAATGAATGCAAGTTTCGCACCACCGAGTCTATCTGTTCCAAGGCCAAAGTTGAGAAATGGTCTCTCCCCTTTTGTGATTCCTACGAGTGGGAATTCATTTGACATGAATGAGACCTTTGCGCTCGATTGTTTCGTGACGCTCTTGCCTGTACTGTCCCTTCGACCAGGCTCGGGACGAGCTTCAAGGCGGAATGAAATTGGTATCTCTTTTGCTGAGTCAGTTGCCTTGACTTTGTAAATGCCCCGGTAAATCCCGCCAATTCCGTTTGTTTCGCTGATGGGGAGTTCGCGCATTGGGATGCTGTCCATGAAAGTGGCTTTGCAATTCGGTGTCCCTTTGATCTGGACTTTGAGGATGTCGCCTTCATTGAGCCATAGGTTTACGGATGGTTCCATCATAGTGTCCTCAATGAGCAGGGAGTCAGGGCGAGTGGTCTCAACTGGTTTTGTTCTTATGATCAAGAATGACCTGGAGATCGTATCGCCTTGCTCACTACGTGAGATGATGGTAAACCAATTTTCCCCAACAGTCAGATCCATCAGGTCGCAGAATGCACCTGAGGGATAGACCTTCAGGGATTTTCCGTTGATCGTGACGGTGCTGTTTGGTTTTGTGCTTGCTGAGAGTCGGTATTTCGGCAAGCTTGTAACTGTGGTGTCCGATTCCGGCACAACGATAAGGATGAAGTTTGCGTCCTGAGCTTGGGCAAGGGCTGCGACGATATCGATCAACAAAAGGGCTGCGGTCACTAAACTGAAAATTCCGCTCATCTTAGTGCGAGAGATTATCTTAGCTTCTTTCACGGCTGTTCCTCATCCGCTTGGGGTGGATTTGTTAATTGTTGGCTTTTCTCCTTCTGGAAGCAGTTGTAAATCACCCATATAAATTAAATCGATCAGCCGTGCGATGCAAGTGACGCTCAATGCATGTAGGGGGGAGAATTTCTGTCAAAGCACCACTTTCGCCGTCTTGATTTTGACCACATCTTTGGGTAATTTGATTTTGTTTTCATGATGATATAGTCGTGCGACATGACGCCATGAAGTTTACGAAACTGTGGAGGTACGATGCCTGGTTTTCAGACCGTTATCGGGATTGACGGGGGAGGAACGAAGACGGCTTTAATTGCCGCATCTCTTTCCGGAGATATATTGTTGGAGCTTGAAGGAGGACCATCAAACTTTCAGGTCATTGGGACGAAGCGCGCTGCAAGAGCGATCATATCACTTGTAAAGAAAGCCTTAGCACAGATTCGTGAACATCCGGTCTCCGTTGTGGCTTTTCTTTGTGGACTAACAGGTGCGGGTCGTAAACACGACAGGGAGAGGATTGGCGAAGCGATTCTTGCTGAATCAAAAAAGCAGAGTGTTTCCTTACCCTCTGTTTGGATTGAGAGCGATGCGATGATCGCTCTCGAGGGGGCGTTCAAAGGTGGGAGCGGAATCATTGTGATTGCCGGGACGGGATCAATTGTCTATGGGAAAGACGAACACGGCGCTCTCTATCGCGTTGGTGGTTGGGGGAGGTTAATTGGGGACGAAGGGGGAGGATTTGCTGTTGGACGCGATGCACTTCGTGCCATGGCAAGAATGCTTGACGGGCGCGGTGAATCAACTGAGATTGCAAAGCTGTTTGCTAATGAAATGAACTTGAAGAATGAGCAAGACATTGTTTCCTTCCTGTATGAAGAAAAGAAGGACCCAGCCGTTCTTGCTCCTCTTGTTGTCAAAGCAGCCGCTGAGGGCGATCGAATCGCCCAGAGAATTCTCTCGCTTCAAGCTCAGGAACTCGTTGAGCATGTTGGCGCACTTCTGCGGAAAATGAAAATACGTCGGCGCATTCCCCTGGCACTTATTGGAAGCATGGTTCGGGACGGGCAGCAATATGCACGGCTTGTCAGAACAAAAATCGCGAAAACATTCCCTCAGGTCATTGTGCAAGACCCTGCAGCACCACCTGCGTATGGAGCAATTCTACTTGCACTGAAACGATTGAAACCACAAACAGCTTCATGAAAGGATTGACTCGATGAATGTGAAAATCCTCTGCTTAGTCGCCTTGCTGATATGCGCTCTCATGGTGCCCCTGGCGCCACAGGGCACCATTGGTGCCAGCTATACCAGCGGCCTATCAGCATTAGCGGTTGACCCCTCTTCAGGTGACGCCTTCTCTTGCGAGCCAGCAAATGGCGGCAATGGACTGGATGAATCCCATCCATGGGTACTTTCGACTCTTCGTCAATTAAGTCTTGAAGAGAAAGTTGCACAAATGGTGATGCCAGCAACGAATGGTATTTTTATGAATGAGCAGAGTGACAGCTACCAACGTCTTGTACATCTTGTGAGAGACCGCCATGTCGGAGGGATAATATTTTTCCAGGGTGAAGTTTTTGAAACGGCGATGCTGATCGACAAACTCCAATCATTAGCGAGGGTGCCGCTATTGATCTCGGCTGATTTTGAGTGGGGACCTGGAATGCGTATCCACCGCTCGACCACCTTTCCGCCTGCGATGGCAATTGCAGCGACGCGTAATACCACCTATGCATACAAGGTTGGAGAAGCTACGGCTCGGGAGGGACGTGCACTTGGAATCCATCAGAACTATGCGCCGGTCGTTGATATCAACAGCAATCCTGAGAATCCGATTATTAACATAAGGTCGTTCAGTGATAACAAGGAAGTCGTCTCGCATTTTGCGAAAGCTTTCATTGAGGGAACACAGAAAGGAGGAATGCTTGCGACCGCAAAACATTTCCCCGGACATGGTACTACGAGCATCGACTCGCATGCAGAACTTCCGGTCCTTCACTTGAATCGGCGTGAACTTGAATCCGTTGAGCTCGCACCGTTCCGAACCGCTATACAGAGCGGCGTTCTCTCGATCATGGTTGGTCACCTTGCGCTGCCATCAATTGATAGCGTCGCCGGTTTGCCTTCAACTCTTTCGAAAAACGTTATAACGGGTCTGCTTCGCGACGAGATGGGATTCAAGGGGTTAATTGTCACTGATGCGATGAGCATGGGAGGGGTGACAAGAATGTATTCCACCGCGGAAGCTGCTGTCAAAGCAGTCCAGGCTGGTGTCGACATGGTGCTTTTGTCGCCCGACGATGATCGAGCGATTGATGCGATTATTGCGGCGGTGAGACTTGGGGTGATCCCTGAAACTCGGATCGATGAATCTGTAAGACGTATCCTCGCTGTAAAGAAGTGGTTAGGTCTCGATAAAGAACGCGAGGTTCGATACGATGATCTATTTCGTGATGTTGCGGCTCGGAGGCACCAGCTCCTTTCCGAGGAAATCGCACGGAATGCTGTAACCATTGTGAAGAATGATGGGATGATAGTTCCTCTTGAATCCGCCAAAGCGGAATCAAAGCCCATCGCTATCCTATCGATTTCCGACAGCAACGATCCAAATGCAGGTGATCTTTTCATCAGCGAAGTCAGATCTCGATATAACAACCTTCTGGTTGGTAAGGTTGATTTATTGACGACTTCAGAAGAGATGCAGCAGCTGCAGGACATAGCACGGAACGCAGAGCTCCTTCTCATTCCTGTGTATGTGAAGATTCGTGCTGGCAAGGGGACGATTTCTTTGCCGGTGAATGCGAAAAAATTCATCAGGAGGGTTCTATCCTTTCATAAACCTGTTGTGGTTGTATCTTTTGGCAATCCATATATCCTTTCTGATTTTCCTGAGGTAAATGCATACATAGCTGCCTACAGCGATGCTGATGTGATGGTGCGAGCAGCGGCACAAGTTCTTTTTGGGGAAGCAGTGTCAACGGGGACGCTTCCTATCTCAATCCCGGGTGTTGCAAGATTCGGTGAGGGTATTAAACTCCCCCAGGTGAATTTGCGTTTCGACGCCCCTGAGGTTGCTGGCTTCAACCGCGAAAAGCTCGACCGTATTAATGAGATCGTCACAAGAGCAATTCAAGACAGTGCCTTCCCGGCAGCGGAAGTAGTGGTTGTGCGGAACAATATCGTCGCGTTTCATAAAGCATTCGGCTCATACGACTATTCGCTCTTCTCTCGTGATATTGATGAATCAACAATGTTTGATCTTGCTTCGCTGACGAAGGTCATTGCAACAACCTCGGCTGTGATGAAACTCTATGACGAGAAGAAGATCGATCTTGATGCACCTGTAGTGAGGTATATCCCTGAGTTTGGACAGAATGGTAAAGAACATGTGACGATTCGAAATCTCCTGCTTCACAACAGCGGTTTGCCTGCATGGAAAAAATTTTACTTGACCTGTACAACGCCGGAGCAGCTCATAGATTCAGTTTATGCCCAGCCGTTGATCTACCGAACCGGAGATTCCACGGTTTACAGCGACCTTGGATTCATTACACTCGGAAAGGTTGTGGAGAAGATCACTGGCGTGCCTCTTGATAAGTATGTTGCGAAGGAATTCTTCGAGCCGCTAAATATGACGCACACAATGTTTAATCCTCCCAGATCTATCTGGGATCACATCGCGCCGACGGAATATGATAGTGTTCTGCGCCATGAGTTAGTGCGTGGGGTAGTGCATGATGAGAATGCTTATGTGCTTGGGGGAGTCTCAGGCCATGCGGGGCTATTTTCAACAGCGCTTGATCTTGCAAAGTTTATGCAAATGCTCATGAATGGTGGCACCTACGGTGGACGGCGGTATTTCAATGAAAACACTGTGAAGCTGTTCACCACGAGGGGATCGAAATCAAGCACGCGTGCACTTGGGTGGGATACAAAATCGCCAGTCGGGTCATTAGCAGGTAACCTTTTTTCGCCAAATTCGTTTGGACATACGGGGTTCACAGGGACAATGATCTGGGCGGACCCTGAAAGAAATCTCTTCGCGATTTTCCTGACAAATCGTGTCTATCCCACTCGTGATAATGCGAAGATTCAACAGGTTCGCCCAAGATTGTATGATGCTGTTATCGAAGCGCTGGAGCCAGGCCTACCAGCCGGTGCGGAAGAGCGTCGCTGAGAATTCTCACGACAAGATTCAATAGTGGAGGAAGGGGAAGGAATTTTACCTATGCCTTATTGTCCAAGATGCGGGGCTGAATATCGCGAGGGGTTCGAGATATGCCCCGATTGCCAGGAACCTCTTGTTGATGAGTCCGCCTTCGGCGCAGCAGAATTAAGTGTGCCGACGCTGACCTGCGAGAATTGTGGCGAAGAGTATCCTGAGGACGCAGAATACTGTCCGCATTGTGGTGCACTTTCATTCAATGCAGAGGAAGATTGGTGCATTGTTCATGGAGATAGAGTGGCTGAAAGTGTCTGCATTATTTGTCATGCGCCGGTTTGCAGTGAATGTCGCACGCTGGTTGGTGGGAGGACTCTCTGCCCGGAGCACTCCGATGTTGAGTTAATGCAAGATTGGGCGATGGTGTTGAAGACCTACGATGCAATGAAAGCCAATGGCGCAAAAGCGCGGCTTGAGGAAGAGGGGATTCCTGCGCAAATCTACAAACTCGGTGAGCTTTTTCTCTTTGCGATGGATGGCATGCGTAATGGCATTGCGCCGCTTGGACCCGGTACTGCTCCACTGAAGGTTTTTGTCCCTGTGGATCGATATGATGAAGCTGTGGAGATATTAATTGACACCGATTTCTTGCTCGCAGAGTAAATTAATTAGGCAGTTGTAAAGACTCTATCATCCAGCCTGAGGGAGACGCGCGCAAGTTTGCCGTTGCTTTCTCCATGAAGAGAGTCGCGTAAATCTCCTTGTGAGCTTTGTGGTTGTTGCTTCGGGCAGGAGACTCTCGACTGGTTGACAATCAACATTCGTTTTCGTAATTTATTACACCGAGGAATTGTTGTACAGTCCGCTGAAAGACGGATTCAGCCCATGAAGATGTTCGAACGATCATTTGCCTCGTACGAGTCAAACACAATCTGGATAATTCATGAATTATCCCTGCTTTCTTTTTTAACCTTCCTCTCTCCCTTTTTGCTTGTTTGTTCAGTCGTTGTATTGAGAATAATCAGCACGAGCCTATGCGCGATTGATATTGGATTTTAATTTCAGAATATTTTTGTGACAGGCTGCTGCATGCGTTCGTTGCTCGTGACCGGAGGGGCGGGTTTTATCGGAAGCAACTTTATTCGGTATATGCTCGAAGCCCATCCGGAATATCTCATAGTGAATTATGATAAGCTCACCTATGCTGGGAATCTGGAGAATTTAGCAGATGTGGAGCATCATCCCCAGTACCGTTTTGTCCTTGGTGATATTGCTGATCGGAAAGCCGTTGCAGAAGTGATGATGCGCTACAAGATTGACACTATTATCAATTTCGCTGCTGAGTCTCATGTCGACCGTAGCATTATGGAGCCAGCGGCATTCATTGAGACCAATGTCGTGGGAACCGGTGTCCTTCTTGATGCTGCTCTGGAATTCAAAGTGGAGCGATTTATCCAGATCTCAACTGATGAAGTGTATGGCTCGCTGGGACCAGATGGGAAATTTCAGGAAACAACCCCGCTTCACCCCAATAGCCCGTACGCAGCGAGCAAAGCGTCCGCCGATCACCTTGTTCAGTCATACCATCACACTTTTGGGCTTCCAGCAATCATCACGCGATGTTCGAACAATTACGGTCCGTATCAATTTCCTGAGAAATTCATTCCGCTGATGATCATCAACGCGTTGGAGGATAAGCCACTTCCGGTGTACGGCGATGGTAAAAATGTACGTGATTGGATTTTCGTGGTGGATCATTGCAGAGCTATTGACCTGGTGCTTGAGCGTGGGAAAGTTGGTGAGGTCTATAACATTGGTGGTGGCAATGAGCGGCAGAACATCGACATCGTCAGATTCATTGTGCGTGAGCTTGGGAAACCTGAGGATCTGATAACATTTGTTAAGGACCGACCGGGTCACGATCGTCGGTATGCGATGGATAGCTCAAAGATCGAGCGGGAGCTTGGCTGGAAACCGCAGTCCGCCTTCGGCGGATTTGAGGAGACCCTTCGGGAAACGATTCAATGGTACCTGGACCATCGAGAATGGTGGCAACGGATCATCAGCGGCGCTTATCAAGAGTATTACCGAAAGATGTACATTGAGCGAGATCGGTATTTGAAATAAGTCAACGTACTTTTGGAGGTCTTGTGTCACTAAGGGAGAAAATTCTTCAGCGAAAAGCAAAGATAGGAATTGTGGGGTTAGGATACGTTGGACTTCCCATTGCAGTGGAATTTGCAAGAAAGGGTTTTCAAACGGTAGGCATCGATGTTGATCGGTCGAAGGTGCAGGCAATCAACGCAGGGAAGAACTACATCGGGGATGTTGATAGCTCACTTCTTGCTCAGCTTGTGAAGGAGAAGAAACTTCGGGCTGTAGATTCGTACCGCGTTGTTCCCGACCTCGATGTGATTTATATTTGTGTGCCGACGCCATTTACACCGAACAAGGAGCCTGATATTTCCTTCATCCTTGATGCAACAAGGAACATTGCGAAGGGATTGCGAAAAGGGCATCTTATTGTCCTGAAGAGCACAACGTTCCCAAATACTACTGAGGGTTATGTGCTCCCGATTCTTGAATCCACTGGTCTGAGAGTGGGTCGTGATTTCTTCCTCGCTTTTTCTCCTGAGCGAATTGATCCGGGGAACAAGAAGTTCACCACAGCGAACACCCCGGTGGTTGTCGGAGGGGTAACGAAGAGATGCACGGAGCTGGCAAAACTTGCAAGCGAACAGGTGGCGAGCAGCGCCATCCCGGTTTCCAGCCCGAAAGTCGCTGAGATGGAAAAGCTTCTTGAGAACATTTTCCGCAGTGTCAACATCGCTCTGGTGAATGAGTTAGCCCAACTCTGTGATCGTATCGGTGGGATTAATATCTGGGAAGTTGTTGATGCGGCTGCGACGAAACCATTTGGCTTCATGCCATTTTATCCCGGTCCCGGAATTGGTGGTCATTGCATATTGATTGATCCATATTATCTTTCCTGGCTTGCACGGGCTTATGATTTCCAGACGAACTTCATTACGCTTGCTGCTGAAACGAATGAGAACATGCCGTTTTATGTGAAGAACATGGTTCTCCATGAGTTAGGTCATCGTCCGGTCAGCATTGAGGATGCAAAGATTGTGGTTCTCGGCGTGGCGTTCAAGCGCGATGTCGATGACACTCGCCATTCACCTGCACTGAAAGTCATGGAGCTTCTCCTTCAGGATGGTGCTCGGAATATTGTGTACAGCGACCCGTATGTCCCACATGTTCGTGTAAATGGAAAGATATACAGGTCAAAGCCGCTGACAGTGGGACTTTTGCGCAGTGCCGACTGTGTGCTAATCACAACGGATCACACGAGCTACGACTACGATTTCATAGTGAGGCATGCGAAGCTCATCATCGACACACGGAATGCGACGAAGCATGTGAAACAAGGGCGTGAGAAAATTGTGCTGTTAGGAGGGGGAGAAGGGTGAAATGCGACGGAGCGCTCTGTGCGAATGAGAGCCATATCCTTGATACCGTGTCGCCCAGTCCGTCTTCGGCGGAATAGGTTTGCAGAATGACAAAAAAGAAGATTATCAGTGTTGTAGGGGCGCGGCCAAATTTTATGAAGGTAGCTCCACTTCATCGCGAGTTCAGAAAGATCAATTGGATAGTGCACCGCATTGTGCATACCGGTCAGCACTACGACGATAATATGTCAAAGATTTTTTTTGATGATTTAGAATTGCCGGAGCCCGATGCGTACCTTGGAGTTGGCTCTGGATCCCATGCTGTGCAAACAGCGCGTATCATGATTGAATTTGAAAAAGCATTGCTTGATGAAAAGCCAGATTTGATCATCGTTGTTGGTGATGTAAATTCAACAGTGGCATGCAGCCTTGTTGCAGTCAAGCTCGGCATACCTGTGGCACATGTTGAGGCTGGGTTGCGCAGCTTCGACCCGACAATGCCCGAAGAGTGGAACCGCCGCTTAACAGACGTCATTGCAGACTATCTCTTTGTGACGGAGCCGAGCGGGGTACGGAATCTCCTTGACGAAGGGGTCGATGAGAAGAGAGTTCATCTGGTCGGTGATGTTATGATTGACTCACTCATCATTTTTCGTGAAAAAGCCCGCCGGCGGGATACACTGAAACAATTTGGAGTTGACCCTCAGCAGTACACCCTTGTCACACTTCACAGGCCAAGTAACGTTGATGTGAGAGAGAATCTTGAGAAGATTCTACACATTTTCGAAGGTATTGCACCGCGGACAAACATTATTTTCCCTGCTCATCCTCGTACCGTGAAGATGATCGATCAGTTTGGAATGAGAGAGCGTTTTGCGGCGATTCCATCTCTTCAACTTATTGATCCGATCGGTTATCTTGATTTTCTTGCCTTGATGGAGCAGGCGCAGTTGGTTTTGACGGACTCAGGAGGTATTCAAGAGGAGACGACGTTTCTTGGTGTGCCATGCCTTACACTTCGGGAGAATACTGAGAGGCCTATAACAATTGAGAAAGGGACGAACACCTTAGTAGGGCTCGATGTTGAGCGGGTGATTGCTGAGAGTTGGAAAGTGTTTGATGGTAAAGGTAAGCGTGGTATTGTTCCAGAGCTATGGGATGGTAAGACATCGGAGCGGATTGTGAAAATCATAGCCAACAATATGTAAGGAGGGTTAGATTATGCGTATGATGAAGATAATCACGTTCATGATAGCGTGCCTCATTGTTTTCCGCAGTTGTATGCTGTATGCTCAGGAGAAGAAGGAGGTCGAGCGGCCATCCGTGCTGGACATTCTCGGTAAGATGTCGGGTGTTACAGCAGAGGCGCCGGCGATTCCGCTTGAAAACGTTATTGATCAAGCGAAATATATAGTTGGTCCATCCGATATATTCGCTGTCAATGTCTGGGGTTTTCAGAATGTCAGTTATCGGCTCAGTGTGACTCCAGAGGGGACGTTGATCATTCCAACAGTTGGAGAGCTCAAAGTTGGCGGGCTTACCTTAGAGAGAGCCCGAAGTGAGATCGTTAACGCGATTAGGAGAAAATATCTATTGGGCGATATTTCAGTTACTTTACTCAGCCCGCGCAGGTTTCTCGTGACGGTTACCGGCAACGTGCTCAACTCTGGTTCCTACATTGCCTCCCCGGTTGAGAGAGTTGACAAGGTGGTCATAGAGGCAAATCGAATGACGATGCCCTCCAGCACTGTCATTGTTGAGCCGTCCCCGATGGTCACCCTCACCCCTACTTTTACTCAGCAGAGAACAGCGTTGGAGCAATTCCAAAAAAACACGGAGCGCAACCAGGCATCGCAAATCTTGGAGAATATTTCCTCTCGCAATATTCTTCTTTATCGCCGGCATGGAACCAGAGTGGATACTATAAGAGTTGATCTGCTGAAATACTATGCTACAGGTGAATGCAAGTACAATCCCTTTTTGCTTGATGGCGATGTCATATTTGTTCCGCGCAAGGATATTGGAAAGAACTTCGTGAGTATTTATGGCGCTGTCAATCAGCCTGGAATATACGAGTACACGCCGGAGGACAGCGTTTACAATCTTATCAAGGTTGCTGGCGGTTTTATGGACCTTGTTGATTACGATAATATCAGGATCTCTCGACTTAGTGACGACGGAAACGGTGAGCAAAATATTACAGTGAATATAAGGGCAATTATGGAGGGTAAGCAAAAGGATGTGCCTTTGCAGCGAGGCGACAGGATTTTCGTTGGCGAGAAAGTGCAGCAGCGGGGAGATTACAAAGTCTATGTTCAAGGTGAAGTCCTTCACCCCGGGATTTATCCGATTACAAAGGAGAGTACAAAGTTGTCTGAAGTGATAAGGAAAGCTGGGGGGTTTACTGAGTATGCTTTCCTGCCGGGGTCGCAAGTAATTCGAGGTGGCATCTCGCAAACTGATGCCAATATTGAGAAACTGTTAAGTTACCGGCTGGCGAATTTGTCTATAGAAGACACTGCCTACTACAATCTCGAAACAAATATTAGAATCCTGCGAGGTCTGTTCACAGTAGACTTCAAGAGATTGTTCGTTGATGCAGATACATCGCAAGACATCACCCTGCGCGATGGCGATATGATTATTATTCCCTCTGTTCGACAGATGATTTATGTATATGGTCAAGTGGTGAATCCAGGCTACGTTCCTTATGTCAAGGGCAAGGATTACGAGTACTACATTCAACGCTGTGGAGGGTACGGCGAAGAAGCTCGATCGGGTGACGTGAAAATAGTTAAGTGGAAGACACAACAATGGATGAGCCCAGAGTATACTGAAATTGAGCCAGGCGATTACATCTGGGTACCGAAAAAACCGGAGCGAGGCCTACAGTTTTATACGACTGTACTAAGTCAAGCCGCTAGTGTTGCCAGTGTCATCATCGGTATTACGATCTTAGTACTGCGATACCGTTGAGCGGGACGCGGAATATGCTGAGCAGGTTCGATCAGGACACGTGAAGACCACTAAATCGAGAACGCAGCAGCGGACCAGGGCTGAGAATATTGGCACTCAGCCCGGGGATCGGATTTGGGTGCCGAAAAAACCCGTTCGGGAATTCGGATTTTACTGGGCAATGGTCCGGGATGTTTTCGGTGTGATTACATCTGTAGCGACGGCTGTTATTCTTTACATTCAAGTCACGAAGAGGTGAAAGGGAAGGTTCCGCAATGGAAAATGCCGAACGGTCAAACATTCTTATTGATATTATTCATGCAGTTGCGAAGCACAGGAAGTTTGTTGTTCTGACGGTTGTAATAACAACTGTTTTATCGATTGCGGTTGCACTGGTTTTGCCTCGTTGGTACGCTGCCTCAACGGTCATTTTGCCTCCTCAGCCCAGCTGGTTATTGCCGGGAATGGGGGAGGTGTCTACGCTCGCTCGACAATTTTCATCTCTGAGAGGGCTTGCGGGTATTTCTGGTGAGGGAGAACTGTACCGATATATCGCGATTCTACAAAGTCGACCCACTTTGGAGAGGATTGTCCGCGGCTTTAATCTCTTTAAAGAGTATGACATCAAGAATGGGTCGATGGAAGAGGCAATTGACGTACTCCGTGGGAATGTTGAATTTCTTGTCAACGAGGAAGGGACGCTGACCATTCGCGTTTTTGACCGTGATCCTCGCCAGGCAGCAGCGATGGCAGATTCGTTTGTAACAGTTTTGAATGAATTGAATATTGCTCTCAATACTCGTCAGGCACTTTCAAACCGTGAGTTTATTGAAAAGCGGCTTGACCAGAATCGGGCTGAACTCCGAGCTTCCGAGGATAGTCTTAAGGTTTTTCAGCAGAAGCATGGTGTTGTAATCATTCCAGAGAAGGTTGCTTCCAGCGTTTCGGGTATAGCGGAGCTGTATGCTTTAAAAGCGACGAAGGAGCTTCAACTCGCAATTATGGAACGATCATTGGGGGAGGGGAATGTCCTTCTTCAAACCACAAAGATGGAGCTTGATGAGCTGAACCGCCAGTTGAAGAATGTGCCTGATCTTGAGGTTGAATATTTTCGGCGTTATAGAGATTATGCGGTTCAGCAGAAGATCTTTGAAATGCTGGCTCCTTTGTATGAGCAAGCCAAGATTGAGGAGCAGCGCAATACGCCGACGCTTTTGGTCCTTGAGCGAGCCAGCGTTCCAGAGCGCCCAGCTCGTCCCCAGCGGAAGGTGATTGTTCTTGTGTTTGTATTGTTGGCGGTGATGGTGAGTGTAGGCATCGCCACTGCTCGTGAGCGACTTGACCGGCTGCGTGAAGAGAGCCCCGAAGCATTTCGTCGTCTCTCCGAGACATGGCGACGATTAGTAGCGATCCGCCAGCGTCATGATGAATAGGGCGGAGCAGGAGACCTATCTATATGGCTAGTGGGGTACGATTGAAGGTCCTTTATGTTGGTCTTCGTTTTGACTATGGAGAGCCACGGCGGGGAAAAAGCTTTGAGTTCGAGAATCTCTACGGCTCATTGAAAACAATGGATTACTTGGAGATTTCCTTCTTCCCTTTTGATCAGGTTCTTCGTGAGCGAGGGAGAGAACAAATGAACCGCTTACTTCTCGAGGAAGTTAGACGAGTACAACCACAGCTTGTTTTCTTTGTTCTTTTTACTGACGAGATCGAGCGTTCAACGATCGAACAGATCTCAAAGCAAACTATTACAGTCAACTGGTTTGCCGATGATCATTGGCGGTTTGAAAGTTTTTCGCGTCACTGGGCACCGCTCTTCCATTGGGTGACAACGACTTATTCAGGTGCAATTGAGAAGTACCACGCACTCGGATTTCAGAATGTGATCAAAACGCAGTGGGCGTGTAACACACATGTTTATTACCCGCGAGATGTGCCGCGAGACCTCGACGTTACGTTTGTCGGGAGAAAACATTCCAACCGTGCTCAAGTTTTGCGGCTGCTAAGGAGGAAAGGCCTCTCAGTAAGGGCGTGGGGAAGAGGATGGCCGGGTGGTAGGCTTTCGCAAGAAGAAATGATACGAACTTTCTGCCGAAGTAGCATCAATCTCAATTTTACAGAGAGTTCAGTCTCTTTCGGGTTGAAGCGTTATGCAAAGCTATTCCTGACGAGGCGCGCTGATGGGACGTTGCGATTGAACACCCTCAAGGAGTTCGAGGGGATGGCTTCTGTATTGTTCCAGCCTCCTCCACCGCAGATAAAAGCTCGCAATTTTGAGATACCCGGTTGCGGTGGGTTTCTTCTGACATCAGATGCTGATGACTTATCAAGCTATTACAAACCCGGACAAGAAATTGTTGTATTCGAGAACGCTGCTGATCTTATCGAGAAAGTGCAGTACTATCTTGCTCATGATGAGGAGCGGGAAGCAATCCGTCAAGGTGGGTATGAACGAACGATCAGAGACCATTCTTATGAGAAGCGTTTTTTGGATATTTTCCGAACGATGGGATTCCAACTGTAAGTATGCGTTTCTTGTTCACTACGGAATTCTATTATCCTCTCCGCGGGGGAGCTGAGGAAGTGGTCAGGCAGATTGCCGAGCGATTGGTGAAGCGCGGTCATGAGGTGACAGTCGCGACTTCATTTGTTCCATATCGAACGTCTGCGGTGATTAACGGGGTACACATACGACAGTTCAAGGTTGCAGGTAACGCTGTAAAAGGTATTCGAGGGGAGGTAAGTGAATACCAATCATTTGTTTCGTCATACGATGGAGATTTGCTCTTCAACTACGCAGCTCAAATCTGGACAACGGATCTTGTCTTTGATATTTTAGACTCCCTCAAGGTCAAAAAAGTTCTGGCTCCGCTTGGATATTCCAAACTGAAGCATCCTTCATATCGACGGTACTTTGATCAACTTCCAAAGTTTTTAAGCAAGTATGATAAACTCATCTATACCTCTGAGGGGTATCAGGACAAGATATTTGGCGATGCCCACGGACTGTCCGAAAAAGCTATTATAATTCCCAATGGCGCTGCTGAGGAGGAGTTTTTGCAACCGCCTCTGGGTTTTCGAAAGCAATATGGGATTTGCACGCCCTACATGGTTCTTAACGTTTCTAATCACTATTGGTCTAAAGGGCATCTGTTTGCCATCGAGGCATTTAAGAGACTGCGCAGAAATGATGTTACCCTCGTTATCATCGGTGAGCTTCCCCAGCGGCATCCGTGGCATTCCTGTTACCCAATATGTAAGGCGCTCAGCAAAGCTGACCGGCGTATAAAGGTCCTCCGCAAGGTTCCGCGTGAGTGGGTTGTATCGGCGTATAAAGAAGCTGATATTTTTTTATTTAGCTCAAAAGTTGAGTGCGCCCCCTTAGTCATGTATGAGTCCTTCGCTTCAAAGACCGCTTTCGTGACAACTCATGTGGGGAACGTTAAGGATCACTCGGATATCGTCATTATTGTCGGGTCTCCGGACGAGATGGCAAGGGCAGCAAACAAGCTTCTTGATGATCATTCGGCACGGGAGAGCTTAGCAAGCCGGGCGTACGCACTCTGGCACGCAGAGCACAGGTGGGAGTATATCATCGAGAAGTACGAGAAGCTTTTCTGTGATATCGTTCAAAGCACAACATAAATGTCTAAAGGGCTTATTACAGATAGCGTAGCGTTCTCAGTTAGCCGCTACATTCTTGTCGGTCTCAGCTTAGTTCGGAACTTTGTTGTTGCACATGAACTTGGTCCTTCTGAATATGGTGTTTGGATTATCGTTACACTTGTCACAAGTTATGGCGATCAAATTCATTTAGGGCTTCGTCATGCTGGAGACAAGGAGATCCCTTATCGGAGAAGTTCACAAGGGGAAAAGGAGGCCCTTGCTTCTGCAAATGCAATATATGGTGGGATTCTGACTCTGTCTGTGATTGCAACTGTCGCTCTGGCTTTATATGTATTGTTTGCTTCAGCTACATCGCGGCTAATACGAATTGGTTTAATTGCTTCGTCAATAATTATATTTTCAGATCAAGTAAATCGGTTTTACCTCATGATCTTCCGGTCGTTCAAGGAATTTATCCTTTCGAGTGAAGTCGAAGTTGTGGTTGAGCTAGCTCGAACAATACTAGTTTCAGCTTTTGCAATATTCTTTGGCTTTGTGGGTGTTGTTGCTGCTTCTATCACCATATCCATTTGCATGAGTGGATATTTGATCAGGCATTACGATGGGAAATTTAAGCCAGTTATTGATTCTGGCCGTTTGAAAGTGTTGGGAAAGATTGGAATACCACTTTTTGTTTCAGGGTTATTGTATCTCTTGATTATAAGCTTGGATCGTGTTGTGGGAAGTATTATGCTGTCAAGTGCGGGACTTGGAACATACGGAGTTGCCTCCCTGCTGGCGCAAATTCCGGTAACATTTTCTCAGGGTGTTGGGGCGGTGCTATATCCTCGCCTAAGCGAAAGGATAGGCTTGTCACACAGTCATTTTGAGCTAGCGGATCTTTTCAAACCGGTAATGGAGACAATTGCTATCTTTGTCCCTATTATGGTATCTGTATATGCTGTTATAGCAACTTTTGCTATTGAATGGCTGTTGCCAGCGTACCAAGGAGCAGCGGGCATTCTACTGGTTCTTTCAGTCGGTGTGTATTTTCTTTGTCTCGCCCCAATCCCGATGGCCGTCTTAATGGCATCGGGTCAGCAGCGGGCATATATTTTCGCTGAGGTATCGGGAATATTGGCTAGTGCCCCGTTCTACGTTATCCTTCCACATTTCGCGCCTATGTGGATCTCATTAGCGGTCAGTGCAAGCGTTGGCTTCTTGGTTTTTGCAAGTGCGCTTCTTTTGTCAACATATCGACTGTTCGGCATGGACGTTCGAGATAGCATCTGCCGGTCAGTTGTTTATTATATACCTACATTGCTTAGCATCGTGGTATTTGCTCTCATTTGGCTAGTGATCCTTGACGTTGGAGGATTTCGCTCACGCAGTGCGGTTATTCGGACTGTAGCAACACTCTTTTTTTACCTTGTTGGATATTTACCATTGATCGCCTGGTGGCTGCGGCGCTCAACTGTGGGTAAACAGCTTCTGTCGAGGTTATTATCGCCCCATTTTCTATGAGGAGTAAACAGATATATATCGCATTGCCGTATTGCTCTTCGTGTCAAGCTTTGATAGTGGCAGTGCTGCTCGTTGGTATTTATGTTCCAGTGCTTATTTTCACAAGCGAGCGATTTTTCTTAATAGCTGCCTTCGCACTTGCCGGAATTATTTTGACTGCAGAGCCACTTTTTCGTCTCCTGCTGCTGGTGGGTTTTCTTCCCTTTGTTCACAAGGGCATTGCGTCTGGATTGGGTGGTTTTGGAATATACGATATCTACGATGCCATATTTATTGTCTTATTTGGCGCAAGAATTCTTTTTATTGATCTCCTGCAGTGGAAGAAAGTACCTGTTCTTGGGTGGACGGTAATCATGGCGGCTGCGTTTGTGCCGAGTTTAATTAATGCTCAGCAGTTCTTACCCGCGTTGAAGGCAATGGTTCAGCTCATTGCCAGCGTCCTCACTACTGCAGGGATCTTTTACTATTTGAGTGAAAAAGAGAGAATTCGATACGTGCCGCTGATTTTGAAGCTTATGGCGTTGGAAGCCGCCTTTATAGGAGCCCTGGCGGTATATCAGAGCCGAAGCGAGTCCATTCTCGGTTTGGTCAGTGGACGGGTGTATTTTGCGGGTCTAGGTGATGTCAATTATTACGCAACATATCTCGTGGTATCCCTTGCGCTTGCCTTAGGGATAGCCTTTTCAGGTCGCCGCTGGTATCAAAGGCTCCTTTTCTTGGTGGCATCTGCTATAATTTCGAGTGCCATTGTTGCTACTGTTTCTCGCTCAGCTATTTTGACCCTTCTCGTTGTTACCTTTGGCTACGCCATTTATTTTGGAATGTACAAATGGCGTTCAGGAAAATTTGCCGGGGTTTTATCCGTTGCAGTGCTTGTGAGTGTTTTCGCAGTGCTTTTCTTTACTAACCTTGGGAAGAGGGTTGTTGATCTTTTTTCGCTTTCACAACGAGTTGAGACTGTTGTTGTTGGTCGTGATGTTTCTATCGCTCAGCGGCAAAAGATCGCTGAAGTCAGTTTCCGCGCCGTTGCGAAGAACCCCCTCATTGGTGTGGGGCTTGGCAATTTTGAGAGTTCTTTTGATGTGTACAAGGGAAGCTTCCTTTCGACTGGCTCGGCTCGCTCTGCTCATAATACAGCGATCCGCATACTTGCCGAGACCGGTGTCATTGGGTTTATCCCGAGTTTGATCTTTGTGTTTAGCTTGATTTTGTATCTCTTGAGAGGGATCCGGATTGCTCCTACTGCTTCAGATAATGCACTCCTCTTTGGCTTGTTCGCTGGACTTGCGTCGTTTTTTCTGATGAGTCTTACGCTTGATCAGCTCTATGAACCGCAGTTTTGGGTTATGGTAGGTATAGCCTTGGCTGTGGCAAAGCACTACCGCGAAGTCGGTCAAACTTTAATTCAAGGCAAGGGTAGTAAGTAATCAGGGCAACGTAATGGTTGACGTTTCCGTTGTTATTGCGACGTGGAATATGAGAGACATGCTCCGTGACCTCCTTCGCTCAGTGAAAGAGAAAACCCAGGGGGTCCAGTACGAAATTATCGTTGTGAATAATGCCTCAACAGATGGTACAACCGAAATGATTCAATCCGAATTCCCGGATGTAAAGCTTGTTCAGAATCTCCGTAACGAGGGGGTGGCCCGGGCACGAAATACGGGGTTTCGAATTGCTACAGGCAGATACATACTGCTTCTTGATGCCGACACGCTGTTGAAGGAAGACACGCTTGGAAAGCTCGTTAGGTTTGCCGACACCCATCCAGATGCTGGTATTGTCGGATGTCGCCTTGTGTTTCCTGACGGCAACACGCAACCATCTTGCCGTCGTTATCCCACGCCGTTGGCGTTGCTAATGCGCCGCTTGGCTCGGTTCCGGTTCGCACGGGAAAGTAGATGGCTACGATCTCATGAAATGGGCGATTGGGACCACGGTGAGACGCGTGATGTGGACTACGTTATTGGCGCCTGTCAGCTTATTCGCCGTGAAGCACTTCAACAGGTGGGGGAACTTGATACAGCGATTTTCTATGGACCGGAGGATGTTGATTTCTGCATAAGAATGTATCGTTCCGGCTGGCGCGTTTACTATTATCCGGACACTTCGATTATTCATTACGAGCAAAGGATGACAAAGAGGAAACCACTGTCAAGAATATCATTTCTTCATCTCAAGGGAATTATTCATCTTTTCTGGAAGTATCGGGGACGATTAACTCGCTCATAGCTAAGGGGGGTGAAAATCACTTGAGAGTTCTTATCACTGGCGTTGCGGGCTTCGTTGGTTCTCATTTGGCGGATTTCCTTGTTTCCCAGGGCTACGAGGTTTGGGGAATTGTTTGTCCCGGTTCTAACTATGAATCTGTAGAGCATCTCCGCCACAATGTGAGATTGGTGAGATGCGATGTTCGTGATGAACAAGCTGTGAAGAAAGCCCTTGTCGATTCTTCATCTCAATACATATATCATCTTGCAGCTCGCACAGTGACATTCGAATCCCGTCGCTGCCCGCGTGAGACGTACGAAGTCAATTTTTTAGGAACTGTTAATGTCTTAGAGGGGGCGTTAGCACTGAAGGAAAGCCCTCATATCTTGATACCGACCTCTGCTGAAATGTACGGTGATGTTTCTGCTGGTCGTGCGCCTTTGGAAGAGAACGAAATCTTTCGACCTCTTCACCCGTATGCTGTGAGCAAAGTTGCGGTGCATTATCTCATTCAGCAATATGTGAGGGTCCATAATTTACAGGTTGTTGAAGCCCGGGCTTTCAATCAAATTGGGCCGCGGCAGAAGTTAGGATTCGTTGTCCCGGATTTCGCAGCGCAGCTTGCAAAGGTAGCCCTTGGCCGCGATCGGAATGAGATCCGTGTTGGAAATTTGAAAGCCCAGCGAGATTTTCTGGACGTCCGTGATGCTGTGCGTGCGTATGTAAGATTATGTGAAGTTGGACGACCTGGCGAAGTGTACCATGTTTGCTCAGGTATTGGGGTGTCAATTGAGGACATACTGAAGACTCTGATGAAGTTCGTAGATGTCCCGGTTAATGTTGTGATTGATCCCGAAAAGCTTCGCCCTATCATGGCTCCGATTCTTATTGGGTCAAACAAAAAGCTCGTACGAGAGACCGGTTGGACCCCACAGATTCCACTTGAGACAAGCCTGCGGGAAACATTTGAATTTTGGCTGAAAAATATAGAACAGGAACATACAAAAGGAGAAGCGTGACTATGTCGTTCTGGGAATCAAAACGTGTAATGGTAACTGGCGGGAGTGGGTTCTTGGGCTCATATGTTGTCGAAAAGCTAAAAACCGCTGGGTGTGGCAGCGTGTTTGTTCCGCTTCATAGTAACTATGATTTCGTGCGGATGGAAGATGTCATTCGCGCATACAACGATGCTAATCCCCAGATTGTGATTCATCTTGCCGCGGTTGTCGGCGGCATTGGAGCAAATCGCGAAATGCCCGGAAAATTTTTCTATGATAATTTAATCATGGGGGCACAACTAATGGAGATTGCCCGGCAGCGTAACGTCGAGAAATTTGTTGCAATTGGGACAGTTTGTGCATATCCAAAATATACCCCGGTACCATTCAAGGAGGAAGACCTTTGGAATGGATATCCGGAGGAAACGAATGCACCCTATGGTTTGGCCAAAAAGATGCTACTTGTGCAGTCTCAGGCTTATCGACAGCAATACGGTTTCAACTCAATCTTTTTGCTGCCGGTAAACCTTTATGGCCCAAGAGATAATTTTGACCTGAACAGTTCTCATGTTATACCTGCTCTGATTAGGAAATGTGTTGAGGCTGTTGAGCGGAAGCAGGATACGTTAGTTGTGTGGGGGACGGGAAAAGCATCAAGGGAATTCCTGTATGTTGAGGACTGTGCCGATGCCATTGTTCTTGCTGCCGAGAAATACAATAAAAGCGAGCCTGTGAACATCGGCTCGGGTAAGGAGATTACAATTGCCGAGCTTACACGAATTATTGCGGAGGAGACCGGATTCCACGGAAAGATTGTCTGGGATACCACCAAACCTGATGGACAACCCCGGCGGTGCCTTGATACACATAAAGCTGAAATTGAGTTTGGCTTTAAAGCTGCTACAGACTTCCGCGAAGGCTTGCGGCGGACTATTACATGGTACCTTGAGAACAGATTTCGACTGGGATCATTCGTTCCAAGATGACCGCTTCCCTCTTCATCCCTTGTCTTGTTGATCTATTCTTCCCTGAAACGGGAATTGCGACTGTGAAAGTTTTGGAGCGCCTCGGTGTTCGTGTTATCTACCCGAGCGAGCAAACCTGCTGCGGACAGCCTGCTTTCAATACTGGCTACCGGCGTGAAGCAACTCGCCTTGCAGTGAGATTCGTGAGAATTTTCCGAGATGCAGAATACATAGTTGCCCCATCTGGCTCATGCGTGAGTATGGTCAAAATGTTTCCTGAGCTCGATATACCAGCAAGCCTTCACGAAGATGCTGCCCATGTTTCCAGTCATATTTATGAGCTGAGCGAGTTTCTCGTGAACGTCCTGAAAACTGAAGACGTCGGCGCAGCCTTTCCACACACAGTGACTTATCATGAATCATGCCATCTCCGGCGGGAACTCGGTGTGATAGATGAACCACGACGGCTTTTGAAACATGTTCGCGGATTGTCGCTCGTCGAAATGGAGAACGCTGATCTTTGCTGCGGCTTCGGTGGAACATTTGCAGTAAAATTCCCCCTGCTTTCAACCGCGATGGGGGAACAGAAGGTCCGCTCGATAACTGCAGCCAATGTGGAATACGTGACTGCTGGTGACAGCGGTTGTTTACTGCAGATCGGGGGATTGCTTTCGCGGCATGGAATTCGAACACAGCCCATTCATATTGCGGAAATCCTGTCATCTGATTGATGAGCGTTGATTTGATCGATATCCAGAAAAATATTCGTGAAGCACTCCGTGATCTACCTCTTCGCACAGCTGTGTGGAAAGCAACCGAGCATTCCCTAAAAAAACGGGAGGGCGTTGTCGGCGAAGTCGCAAATTGGGAAGAACTTCGAACGCTGGCTCACCAAATTCGCAAGTTTACTATTGACCACCTTGCTCAGTATCTCCAGGAATTTGAACGCAGCGCAACCGCGAACGGCATGAAAGTCCACTGGGCACAAGACGCGAATGAATCTGTATCAATTGTTCGGACTATTCTCCAACAGCACAATGCAAAGCACATCGTCAAGTCGAAATCCATGACAACGGAGGAGATTCATCTCAATGCTTTGTTAGAAAAAGATGGATACTCTGTTGTGGAAACCGACCTTGGTGAATACATTGTTCAGCTGGCAGGAGAGATGCCTTCGCATATTACAGCCCCAGCACTCCATAAATCACGTGAGGCAATTGCTGAACTTCTAACCAAGAAATTCCATGAGCCCGTTCCTTCTGATCCTGCTCTTATCGCTTCTATAGTGCGACGCAGGTTACGGGATCTATTTCTTTCGGCTGACGCTGGGATTTCCGGTGTGAACTTTGCCGTCGCTGAGACTGGAACGCTTTGCATTGTAGAGAATGAAGGGAACGCTCGCTTCACGATTACGCTTCCGCATGTGCATATCGCCATCATGGGAATTGATAAAGTGATCCCGCGCATGGCTGATCTTGCGTTATTTCTCAAGCTCTTGCCACGAAGCGCAACAGGGCAACGTATGACCAGCTATGTTTCTCTCATTTCTTCTCCGCGCCAGACGAATGACCCCGACGGACCGGAGGAAATTCATATCATCATTCTGGACAACGGCAGATCGTCCCTCCTTTCTGATTCAAGCTTACGGCAGGTCCTTTATTGCATTCGATGTGGCGCTTGTTTGAATACGTGCCCTGTCTATCGACAGATTGGTGGACATGCTTATGGTTGGGTCTATCAAGGACCGATTGGGGGAATGCTTGCTCCAGTGATGCTTGGATTCAACACAACGCCACTACATCCCTATTTGTCCTCGCTGTGTGGGGCTTGTGCTGAAATTTGCCCGGTGAAGATCGATATTCATCATGTTCTGCTGTACGAGCGAAGTCTTGTTGTCGCGCAGAGGCGAACCTCGAGGATTGAGCGGATCATCCTGAAAGTCTGGGCTTGGCTTATGAGTGGGCGTTGGCGCTACGCTTTTTCAACTCGCATAGCCCAGCTCTTGAGCACCATCTTTGGGAAAGGTGCAAAGGTGTACCTCCCTGTATGGGGTCAAACGAGGGATTTCCCACCTGCCGCAAAAAAGACGTTTCATCAGTTGTATCGTAAGGTAAGGGAAACGTCGGGGCAATGAAAAGCAGAGAAGAAATCCTTCATCGTGTCAGCATGAATCAATCACTCCGCGCAGAACACGCTGGATTGCCAGACAGAGATGAGATTCGTCGCCTTCTAACATGGGAAGTGGATCAATCTGTGCTCATTGAGCGCTTTGCAGATGAGCTTCAATCAGTGGGAGGAGCTGTTATTCGAACAACAGAGAAAAACATTGCTGATGCTTTGGTGAGCTATCTCCGAAGTGTTGGTGCAAAGTGCGTTCTCCTTTCTGAAGACATGCTGCAAACGTGGGTTGACCTTCGTCAGAGGCTTCTGGCCCCCTCTGGCGGACGCCGAGGGACAGTTGAGTTTCTTTATAGCGACGACTCCCGATCTCCTCGGGATCCTATTTCTGATGGTGCAAGGGATCAGCGGAGTGCTGATACTGGGATAACGGCGTGCGAAGCACTCATCGCAGAAACGGGAAGTGTGTTGATAAAATCTTCAGACATACAGCCAAGACTTACGTCGCTTCTTCCTGAGAGGCATGTTGTGATCGCTCGTTCAAACCAGCTCATCGGTACGCTCTGGGAGGCTTTCGCATTAATTAAGAAAGCAGAGGGTGGGTTGCCTGCAGCATACACGCTGGTCACAGGTGTAAGTCAAACCGCAGATATCGAAAAAGTCCTTGTGAAGGGGGTGCATGGTCCCAGAGAATTGTGTGTTATTCTGTTGGAGGGGTGAAGGCTTCTCAAATGCGATTTCTGATGGTGAGTCGAAAAAATTCCGAAAGGCGTTTTGACCTTTATGGATGTTTTCGCTATTTTGATGAAAAGCCTCTGTAGAGATCAGTATGGGAAAAAGGGTTGAAAAAATAGTTCTCTTCTTTGCTGATTTTCTGGCTATCAACGGAGTTTGGGTTGCATATTACTGGCTTCGGGTAGATAGCGGCTGGTTCCGCTACCCCATCCGCCCGGAGTTCTGGCTGCCAATGTTCGCCATTTATCTCTACTGGATGATTGTATTTCTTTTCTTCGGACTTTACCGGTCGTGGTATGCAAAATCACGCTTTGATGAATTCACTACAGTGTTCAAAGCCGTGACGTTTGGAGTCCTTTTTCTGTTCTTTGCCATATTTATTGATGATGTAACAACAGGTTCGCAATCGCAGGCGCGATTGTTGATTGCTTTATACTGGGCTTTGTTGATCGTTGCGCTTGGCGGTGGAAGAATAGTAGTGCGGAGTTTTCAACGCCATCTTCTTTTGAAAGGGATTGGCTTGCGGAACACCGTCATTGTGGGGTGGTCTAAGAAAGCCCGTGAGGTTTTTGATCTACTGGAACAGTTTCCTGCGCTTGGGCATAAGGTTATTGGCTTTGTGAAAACAGATGCAAGAAAAAGTGATGGCAACTATAAGGGGGTTCCAACGGTCGGCAATATTGATGCGTTAGATAACATCATCGAGGCGCACAAAGTCAAGGAAGTTGTCATTGCACTGGATTCAGCGGAGCATAGGAAGCTCCTTGATATTCTCGGGAGCTCCGCCGCGCGAAATGTCAGCTTCAAGATCATCCCTGATTTATACGATATTGTCAGTGGACAAGCACGGACTGATCAGCTCTACGGTGTTCCCCTGATCGAAATCATGCCGGAACTCATGAAGCCGTGGGAACAGAGTGTGAAGCGGGCAATTGACATTATCGTATCGTTGGTTATCTTGATCGTTGGGTTGCCTATCTGGATACTTGTTGGGATCGCGATTGCGATTGATTCACCGGGCGGGGTTTTTTACCGCCAGAGTCGTGTTGGCAAGGATGGCAAGATATTCTCGATTATAAAGTTTCGTTCTATGTACAAAGGAGCTGAGGAAAGTGTCGGGCCGCAGTGGGCGCAGAAGAACGATCCTCGGATCACGCGGGTAGGACGGATTATTCGGAAGTTGCATATTGATGAAGTACCGAATTTTCTCAATGTTCTCGCTGGCGATATGTCCTTAGTTGGTCCGAGACCCGAGCGACCACATTTCGTGGAGCAGCTTTCTCGTGAAATCCCAATTTACCGTCGCCGCTTAAAGGTTCGACCCGGGATCACAGGGATGGCACAGGTGAAGTATAAGTACGATGAATCAATTGAAGACGTTCGGAGGAAACTTCAATACGACTTTTTTTACATAGAGAACATGTCGCTCAGAACAGATTTCAAGATTCTTTTCCGTACGCTTTTTACTGTCTTCCTGGGAAAAGGACACTGAGAGACTTAAAGAGAAAGAAAACCTGGTCATGAATATTCGAATGGTAGATCTCGTAACGCAGTATCAGAAACTTAAGCCGGAGATCGATGCTGCAATTCAGGACGTTCTCTGCTCAGGCCAATTTGTTATGGGAAAAGTGGTCCGGGAATTCGAAGAGGAAGTAGAACGCTATCTCGCTGTAAAGCACGCCATCGGGTGTGCCTCGGGCACAGATGCGTTGCAGATTGCAATGATGGCGTTAGGGGTTAGACCTGGCGATGAAATCATCACGACACCGTTCACGTTTGTTGCCACTGCAGAGACGATGGTGTTGCTTGGGGCTGTCCCTGTGTATGTAGATATAGATGAAAAGACGTTTAATATTGATCCTCGGAAGATTGAATCCGCTATTACTCCTCGAACAGTCGGCATTGTTCCTGTTCATTTGTATGGACAGACTGCTGACATGGATCCGATTCTTGAGCTTGCAGAAAAGCATCATCTCTGGGTGTTGGAGGATGCAGCACAAGCCTTTGGTGCTGAATATCGGGGGAAGAAGGCGGGGACATTTGGCATTGGCGGGTGCATCAGTTTTTTCCCCAGCAAAAATCTCGGCGCGTATGGCGATGGCGGGATGGTGGTGACAAATGACGACGCTTTCGCTGAGAAGGTCCGTCTGATTGCGCAGCATGGTTCGCGCACCAAGTATGAGCATCTGTTGCTCGGCGTCAATAGCCGTCTGGATTCGCTCCAAGCCGCTGTTCTCAAAGTGAAACTCAGGTATCTCGACAACTGGAATCAGATGCGGCAGGCTCATGCGGCGCGATACAGTGAGCTTCTTCGTGATGCAAAGGTTAAACTTCCAATAACAGCTCCAGATCGAAATCATATCTTTCATCAATACACCATTCTATTGAAGGATCGAGACGGCTTAGCCGAGCATTTCAGGCAGAAGGGGATTCCATTTGGCATACATTATCCGCTTCCACTGCACCTGCAACCTGCCTTTGCTCATTTGGGGAAGAAGGAGGGAGATTTCCCGATTGCGGAGCGCAGTGCGCGTGAGGTGTTTTCGCTCCCGATGCATCCAGAGTTAACAGAAGATCAAATCCAGTTTGTTGCCACTGCCGTGCGCGAATACACGGCTGGTTTATCGTTGCAGTCGAAGTCAGTTGCGGAGTGAGGAGAATTTCCACCAATGCCCAGGACACTGATCATCATCCCGACCTACAATGAAGCCGAAAACATCCTTCGGATTGTGCCGGAAATTCTCTCCGTCGCTCCTGACATCGATGTTCTCGTGGTAGATGATAATTCGCCGGATGGGACTTCAGAGGCTGTGAGGAAGATGGGAGCTTCAGACCATCGTGTGCATCTTCTTTTGAGAGAGAAGAAGATGGGACTCGGGACAGCTTATGTTGCGGGATTCAAGTATGCGCTTGCTCATGACTACGACTACGTTTTCGAGATGGATGCAGATTTTTCACACGATCCGAAGGAGATTCCGAAGATGCTTTCCGCTATGGAGCGTTGTGATCTTGTCATTGGGTCTCGGTACATCAATGGCGTTCGGGTTCTTGACTGGCCTATGAAACGCCTCCTTCTGAGCTACTTTGCTAATGTCTACACCCGTATCATCACCGGGATGCCTGTCCGCGACGCGACAGGGGGATTCAAGTGTTATCGGAGAAAAGTTTTGGAAAGCATCGATCTCGACAGGATTCGATCAAATGGGTACGCATTTCAGATCGAGACGAATTTCAAGGCGTGGGCGGGGGGCTTTCGCGTCTGTGAGCATCCTATTGTGTTTGTCGACCGCCGCCTGGGGACATCAAAGATGAATAAGGGGATCATTTACGAGGCTGCATTCATGGTGTGGAAGTTGAAATTTCAGCATCTCTTCAGGAAATTGTGAGTTGTTGGCTATTGGTCATTTCGCTGCAGCACGGGAATTTGTGATACACGAAGCTTATGTGGATTTCCATCATCATTGTTAGCTATAATGTTCGCGACTTCCTCGCAAATGCTATAAATTCACTTCAAGAATCACTTGCCCAGGTAAGTCCGGACAGCGATGGGGAGCGCGGGGAGATCATCGTTGTCGATAATGCGTCGGACGATGGGAGCGTTGATTTCATTAGGAGTCGATATCCCTCGGTAAGACTTCTTGTCAGCGATCGTAATCTTGGCTTTGGGAAAGCGAACAACCTTGCGATGAAAATCGCGCGTGGGAAGTATTTCCTCATCATTAACCCTGATACCGTTGTTCAGGAGGATACACTGCGCGTGATGCTTGAATTTCTGGAAGCCCATCCGGATGTCGGGATGGCTGGCTGTAAGATATTGAACGCCGATGGGACTATTCAGTTAGCATGTCGCCGAAGTTTTCCAACTCCCTGGGTTGCTTTCACGAAGTTGTCCGGTTTGAGCTCGCTCTTTCCGAGGTCTTATCTTTTCGGCCGTTATAATTTGACTTATCTTGATCCAAGCCAAGTTCACGATGTGGATGCCCTTGCCGGATCATTTATGATGGTGAGGAGAGAAGTCTACGAGCAAGTTGGTGGATTTGATGAGAGCTTCTTTATGTATGGTGAGGATGTTGATTGGTGTTACCGCATAAAGTCGGCGGGCTGGCGAATCATGTATGTCCCTCTGACGCAGATCATCCACTTCAAGGGGGAGAGCACCAAGCGAAGTGACATTGATGCTATAGGTTATTTTTACGATGCAATGCGAGTCTATGTGGAAAAGCATCATAATCGATCCGTGGTTGGGAAGTTTCTTCTCAACGTTGCCATCGAGATGCGGTTATTGTTGGCGCGCTTTGGGAAAGCGGCTCGCAGATTCAGGTTTGCGGTTCTTGATGTCGTCTTAATTGACCTGACGATCATGCTTGGAGAGCTTCTCTGGCGCGGTAGAATCGGGAGCTTTCCGCCATTTGTTTATCCTTTTGCTCTGACAATTCCACCTCTGTTATTCATCTTCATGATGTACGGTGGGCGATTGAGTCCAACAAAGCCACTGAGTGTATCTCGCGCAGGGCTAAGTGTTATTCTCTCGTTCCTCATTGTCTTTGCATTCACTGCGATCTTCAAGGGATATGCGTTCAGCCGGGCAGTTCTATTGCTTTCTGGCATGATGAGTTTCTTGATGGTACCGGGTTGGCGTGTGGTGGTACGTTTTACAGGAAGGTCGAAAAATGAAGCCCTTTTCGGTCGACGCGCATTGATTGTTGGTATAGGCGGATCGGCTCAGGAAATTCTTCGGCGGCTCAATTCTCACCCGAGGGATTTGTATCACATAGTGGGATTCATAGACGTGAATCTGCAGCGACTTGGAGAACGGATTAACGGCGTTGAGATTCTCGGCAGCACGGAGACGATTGGAAAAGTAATTGATGAACACAGAGTCACGGATGTGATCTTTTCAGCGGAAGATATTTCTTTCGAAGATATTCTATCGGTGATTGGAAGAACGAAAAGCCCCGGGGTGAACTATAGCATCGTACCAACGAACCGCGAGGTAATTGTTGGCAAATGGGGGGTTGATACCCTCGATGAAGTCCCCTTAGTCGAAATTGAGTATAACATTAATCTCCCCTCTCATCGATTTGCGAAGCGTGCGTTTGATATTGCCACGAGCTTAGTTTCTTTGCTGTTTATTTATCCATTGGTTTTCCTCTTTTCAAGAAATAAGTTGAGTACATCGACTGCGGGGGCAATCCTTCAGACTCCCCGAGTGCTGGAGGGAGAAATGAGCTGGGTAGGTCCGCCGGAAGACATGGTACCTCTGCTTGCACAAGACGGACGAACTATTTATGTTGGAAAACCCGGCGTTGTTGGTCCTGTGCAGCTTTACACTCATGGCAAATTAAGCCTGGACGATAAACGAAAGCTTGTTTTATCTTACGCGAAAAATCAATCACTCTCGTTGGATATTGAGATTCTTGTGAGGTTCTTCACTGGTTTGGGGGAGTGAATTGCCTGGTCACGAGCAGAGTGGAGGCACATGAATGAGCAAAGTGGTACTCGATTTTGAGAAGCCAATCCTCGAGCTTGAGCAAAAAATTGAGGAGATGCGAAAGTACTCCGATCATCTTGGCATCGCCGATGAGATTACACGGCTTGAAGAGAAGGTTGCTCAGCTCCGGGACAGTATTTATTCAAATCTCACTCGCTGGCAGCGCGTTCAGCTTGCCCGTCACCCGGAAAGGCCATATACCCTTGATTATATCCAGCTTATGACGATAGACTTTGTTGAGCTTCACGGAGACAGAGCGTTTGCCGATGATAAGGCAATTGTGGGTGGCTTTGCTCGTTTGCCGGGCTTATGGGATGGAGCTGCCAGGGACCTCTCGCCCGGAAAGGAAACTGTTATGTTCATAGGGCATCAAAAAGGTCGTGATACAAAGTCAAATCTGTATCGCAACTTTGGGATGCCGAATCCTGAAGGCTATCGGAAAGCCCTTCGTCTGATGAAATTAGCTGCGAAGTTCCAGAAGCCAGTGGTCACCTTGCTTGATACACCCGGTGCTTATCCTGGTCTTGGTGCCGAGGAGCGTGGTCAAGCTGAAGCGATTGCTCGAAACTTGTTCGAGATGGCGCGACTTCCTGTTCCAATTGTTGTTGTTATTATTGGCGAAGGAGCATCAGGTGGAGCTTTAGGGATCGGCATCGGGGATCGAATATTGATGATGGAAAACACATGGTACTCGGTGATTTCTCCTGAATCGTGTTCAAGCATCCTCTGGCGAAGCTGGGACTACAAAGAGCAGGCGGCGGAAGCGTTGAAGCTTACAGCCTCTGATTTACTTGAACAAGGTGTGATCGATCGAATCATTCCCGAGCCGGTTGGAGGTGCGCATCGTGATCACAAAAAGGCTGCGGAGATTCTCAAAGGAATCCTCATCGAGGAACTGAGGGCGTTGAAGCGACAGAAACCTGAACGACTATTGGAAAAACGTATCGAGAAGTTTAGCAAGATGGGTTTCTGGGAAGAGTAATTCCATGATTGAAACGAGAACAGAGATTCGCGTTCGCTATGCCGACACAGATCAGATGCGCCTTGTGTACCACGCAAAATATTTCGAGTATTTTGAACAAGGTCGATCTGACCTGATGCGTTCGATTGGTTTACCCTACTCTGAGGTGGAAATGATGGGTTTGTACTTGCCGGTACTTGGCGCTTATGCGCGTTTCCGGCGACCGGCAAAATACGATGATCTCCTTGTTGTACGGACTATGCTCAAAGAACCACCGCTGGCAAGAATCAAGCTTGAGTATATCATCACCAGAAACGGGGACTCCGAAGTTCTTGTCGATGGATACACCATCCATGCTTTTGTCAATGCAGCAACGGGGAAAGTTGTTCGGGCTCCGGATAAATTCTCCCGGATAATCCGTCTGCATTTTTCTCAGTGGAAAGATAGCGAGGATCATTCGCTCGAAGGAAAGGAAACCATAAACCGGTAAAGCAAAATGAAGGAAAGGAGGTCAGGGGCATGAGACATGTATTTTTCTTTCTCATCGCCGCCCTTCTATTCTTTGTAGGGGCGTGCAAGAAATCCAGTGAACCTACCGGTCCATCTTATCCAGAGGTAGCCTACGTCTCTGTCAGCGCTGTTGGAGGGACGGTGTTATCAATCGGTGACTCTGTTCAGTTGGTTGCAATTGCTTACGGCACAAGTGGCGATACGCTGCGGAACATCCCATTTATATGGAGTTCGAGCGATACTAATGTCGTTCGGGTTAACCAGAACGGCGTTGCCCATGGAATTGGAGTTGGTCGGAGCACTGTGCGAGCTACTGCACCAAATGGGGAGTACGGTGAACTTCAGATCACCGTCAAACTGCGTGTTACTGTCATCGCTCAGAACCTGAAGCGTCCCTGGGGGCTTGCAATGGACGAGCAGGGGAATCTCTACGTATCGAATTACGGGGATGGTTCCATTGTTAAGATATCTCCAAGCGGACAAACGTCTGTCATTGCATGGCCCGGGTTAAACTGTCAGGGGCTGGCTTACAAATCTGGCTGGCTTTACGTTGCAATGAATAGCTCCGCAATGATAAAGCGAGTTAACGTTGCAACAGGAGCTGTCGAAGTTTTTGCCGAAAACGCTGGGCTCGACCTGAATCAACCGGATGGAGTTGCTTTTGGTCCTGACGGAAGCCTGTACGTGACGAATGCATATGGCCGCATTTCCAAAATCGATGCACAGGGGCATGTGACTCCATATGCTGTGGTGGGGAATCAGTCACTGTATGGCATTGCTGTTGATCAATCCGGCAACGTCTATGTTGGTGCTCCGCTGGGTTTGGGCTTTGGCGTTGTCAAGGTTTCAGCGGGCACCTTGCAGCAGACTACGCTTTTCTCTACTGCGGGATTAGCTGAAGGTTTGGCAATAAGCAGCAGTGGAGATCTCTACGTGGCGGATGGTCCAGCGCTTCCACCGTATGACTGGGGGCGCATACTTAAGTATAATTTAAGCGCTGGAGCGCTGGTGGAACTGGTGAATTCTGGCGAGCTGAAGGCTCCCTCCGGTGTTGCCATCGGGGCAAATGTTATTTATGTTACCAGCACATGGAATAACACGGTTCTTGCAGTCCACGGCAAATAATTTCTCTTGAACAATTTAGTGGAGGTTCTATGCTGAAAAAAGAACTCCTTGATATCTTAGTTTGCCCTAAAGACAAGGGAGAGCTCCTATATGACGCGGCGAAGAACACACTTACCTGTAAAGTGTGTGGGCATGTTTACGAAGTGAAGGACGACATTCCGATTATGCTTGTTGATGATGATCTGGAACAAAGCGATGCTGGGAAAGCTTGATTCAGGCATTGCAGCGAGGATCATCGATGAAGCGCTTGCTGAAGATCTCAGTCTTGGTGATCCCACCACTGATGCGATTGTTGCGCCAGATGCGAGCGCGACAGGTGTTATACTTGTAAAGCAGAATGGAGTGGTGGCAGGGCTTGAGGTAGCATCGGAGGTTTTTCGCCGTGTTGATGAGCAGTTGACTTTTACACCTCTTGTTTCTGATGGAGACTTCGTTGCGGCGATGACGGAAGCAGCGCGGGTCTCAGGTCGCGCTGCGAGTTTACTCAAGGCGGAGCGGACGGCATTGAACTTTCTCCAGCGGATGAGTGGTATCGCCACGCTCACGCGGGCGTTCGTCGGAGCGGTGGCTGGGACTGGCGTAAAGATAACTGATACTCGAAAGACCGCTCCCTGCCTTCGGTTTTTTGACAAATGGGCTGTCCGTCTCGGCGGTGGGGTTAACCATAGGATGGCTCTGCACGATATGATCCTTATTAAAGATAACCACATCGCTCTTGCCGGTGGAGTTCGAGCTGCCCTTAGAGCCTGCAAACGCTATCAGGAACTCCACCAGCTTGACCTTCCCATCGAAATTGAGGCGCGCTCAATTCGTGATGTTGAAGAAATTATGAGTGAAGGTGGCGCATCTCGAATCATGTTCGATAATTTCACGATCGAGATGCTACGGGAAGCCGTGGCTCTTGTTGGGAATGCTGTGGAAACTGAAGCTTCAGGTTCGATTACACTCGATCGTGTTTCTGAAATTGCTGAAACAGGTGTTGACTTCATTTCTATAGGCGCTCTCACTCACTCCGCACGTGCACTTGACATATCGTTCGAGATTCTTTCGTGAAAAGGCTCCATTCACTACCTCCCGTACTATGGTGATGTTCTTCCATGCTTGATAAGATTCGTCAGCTCGGAAGTGACACCGCTGTCTATGGCGTGAGCACCATCATTGGGCGGTTCTTGAATTTCTTGCTTGTCCCGTTTTATACAAATGTTCTTCCTCCCAGCGAATACGGAATCGTTGCCTATATCTATTCCTACATTGCATTCATGAATATCATCTACGGGTATGGGATGGAATCCGCGTATTTCCGGTACGCGTCCTCATTAGAGATCGGTAGTGAGAAGCTGAACTTTACCATCCCCTTCCTCTCGTTGGTGGCGACGTCGCTTTTTTTCTCAGGAATTATTCATGCTCTATCTGTGCCTATAGCTTCTCTTCTTAAGATGGTGGAACACGATGCTCTCTATGTCCAATATGCAGCATGGATTCTATTCTTCGATACCCTTACCCTAATTCCTTTTGCTGCATTGCGGTTGGAGCGCCGTGCCGTTCGATTCGCACTCATTCGGCTGATGAATATCATCTTAAATGTTGCACTCAACATCGTCTTATTAGTAAAATTTCACCTTGGGGTTCAAGGGATCTTTATTAGTGGTGTTGTTTCGTCCGCATTCACCGTGCTTCTTCTTCTGCCAACGGTCATAAGGCAGCTCGGCATTCGCAGCGAGCCGAGAGTTACAGTTTCTGAGACCCTCAGGAAGAGCGGCAGAGAATTGTACAGCGCTCTTCTGAAATTTGGGTTGCCCTATGTTCCTGCAGGATTGGCAGCGATGGCAATCCAGGTAATTGATAGGCCTATCCTACGTGCATTTACGAATGACGCAACGGTTGGAATTTATCAGGCTAATTACCGTCTCGGGATTCTCATGATGATCATTGTTTCCATGTTCGATTATGCATGGCGTCCATTCTTCCTGACAAATGCCAATGATCCGCAAGCAAAACCGCTTTTCGCTCGTGTGCTCACCTATTTTCTCTTTGTTGCATTAACTCTTTGGCTAATTGGCTCCCTGTTTGTTGATGATATTGTTCGGATCCGTTTCTTCGGTCGCGATTTCATTCACCCAGCGTATTGGTCTGGCTTGGGCATTGTTCCCATCGTGCTGTTTGCTTACGTGTTCACCGGAATCAGCACCAATCTTATTGCAGGGATCTACATCGAGAAAAAGACACACTATTTGCCGTGGATCAATGGTGCAGGGGCGGTGGTGAACATTGCGGCGAATATTGTGTTGATACCAGTTTTTTCATTATATGGAGCCGCCTTTGCCACACTTCTGAGCTACATGGTGGCTGCGGTCTTGATGTTTTTTGTTGTGCAGCGTTTTTTCCCCATCCGGTATGAGTATAGCCGAATCCTCAAGCTGTTTGCTTCATCCGTTGGGATGTACCTTTTCTTCAGATGGGTCCCGGTTGATGGCACAGTGTTCATGCGGCTTGCATGGAAATCTTCCCTCGTGCTTGGTTTCGTGGCGATCTTGCTGGTTCTCCGATTCTTTCGGAAGGATGAAATTCGTGCGGTGCGTCAGATCCTCCGTTTCTCCGCGCAGGAAGCGAAGCCGCCCGTCTCGGCAGGGATCGCAGAGGGTGAGAGCCTTCCAAAGATTGATAATTAAAGAGTGCCTCCAACGTGTGGGTTTTAGAAAGGCGCTTCGGCAGTTGTTCAATTCAGGTCGTGGCTCGATAAACGGTAAAGCTTGGGAATCAGTTCACTTTTTTGTAGCTTAAATGAGGAAAGATTGACGTTGAACAATGATTAAGCAATTGGAACATATCAAGGCTAGGTATGTTGAGCTGACGCAGCTTCTGTCTGATCCAGAGATTGTTTCTGATCAGAGGCGATACAGAGAATTGGCAAAGGAGCATCGCCAACTTTCAGAGATCGTGAAAGTCTATGAGCAGTATGAGAAGCTTCGATCTTCGCTCATAGAGTTAGAGGAGATTTTGAAGAGTTCAGATGATAAGGAGCTTGTTGCGCTTGCCTCGAAAGAACTTCATGAGTCACGGGCGAAACTGCCAGCACTTGAAGATGAACTGCGAGCTCTTCTTGTCCCGCGTGATCCTGACGACGCGAAGAATGTAATCATGGAGATACGAGCTGGAACAGGTGGCGAAGAGGCTGCACTTTTTGCTGCGGATTTGTTTCGCATGTACAGCCGTTATGCGGAACGAAGAGGGTGGAGCGTCGAACTTGTTGACCGAAGCGACACGGGTCTAGGCGGATTCAAGGAGATTATTTTTGAAGTTTCCGGGGAGGATGTATATGGATGGTTGAAATTCGAAAGCGGTGTGCATCGTGTCCAGCGTGTTCCAGTGACGGAGGCAAGCGGCAGGATCCATACCTCTGCTGCATCCGTTGCAGTTCTTCCGGAGGCAGAAGAGATCGATGTGGAGATCAACCCTGATGATCTTCGCATTGATGTCTACCGTGCTGGTGGCCACGGTGGGCAGAACGTCAATAAAGTAGAGACGGCAATACGAATCACTCACATTCCGACAGGTATTGTTGTTCAGTGCCAGGATGAACGATCTCAGTATCAGAATCGGCTAAAGGCGATGCGATTTCTTCGTGCTCGTCTCTACGATCGCATGGTTGAGGAGCGAGAAGCGGAGATCGCTGCTCAGCGCAGGTCGATGGTGAAACGCGGCGACCGCAGTGAGAAGATTCGAACCTACAATTTCCCGCAGAATCGTGTCACCGACCACAGAATTGGTTTAACGTTATACAACCTTTCTGAAATCATCGACGGGAATTTGGATCCGCTCATTGAGCAACTTCGGCTTGCAGATCGAACGGAGAGACTTAAAGGGATTACTTCTGAGAAGATGTGATCAGGTGCCTCCTGTCCTTTCGAGCTTCCCGTTGGAATCCTCCCGGTGTTCAAGGAAAAATTGTTGGAGCAAAGTTCGGCTTTTCTCTTCGAGGACTCCTGAGATGACATGGACGGAATGATTCAAGCGTGGATCTTCAACAATGTTGAAGAGAGATCCACAGGCACCGGTCTTTGGGTCAAAAGCTCCGAAGACTAAGGTTGGGATGCGCGCGAGGACAATTGCACCAGCGCACATGGGGCAAGGTTCAAGGGTCACATAGAGGATGCAATTTTCAAGTCGCCGTGCGTGAAGGTAATTTGCTGCTGCAGTGATAGCTATCATTTCTGCATGTGCAGTTGGATCCTGGAGGCGTTCGATTTGATTGTGTCCTTTCGCTACTAATTCACCATTGCAGATAATCACTGCCCCCACCGGGACTTCCCCCTCTTCGTATGCCTTCTCTGCCTCGCGCAGTGCCATGAGCATCCAGCGCTCATGGCTGGTCGCGTTGTCTGTTAAGCTGTCTGTTAAATGATTCATTTTTTCTTGCTCATGGAGCTTTAGGAAATGTGGGGATGAAAGATGGCATGCTTCTTTCTTTAAGAGAGATTCATGCGCGCCCAGAGGGACTCGAACCCCCAACCCTCAGATCCGAAGTCTGATGCTCTATCCAATTGAGCTATGGGCGCAGCGAGTGCCGATGTATCGGTACCATGTTGCTATATCACTCTCATGTAATTTACGCAAACTTGCGCTCTAAAACAATTAGTGAAACCACCATCTGTTTGTTTGGTGGAGTTGTTGAGAAACGAGTTAGATACAATCTCACATAGCATCGGCTTCCAATCCTTGCGATTTGGAATTGATAAGAGCTTTGTGGGCTACCATTGTATCATTGGCCCGCTGCACAGATATTTCATTGGTGTCAATGCCGCACCTGCACGGGTGGCTTACTATGTGAGGAGAGAAGATGAGACTGTAAGATCTTTGCTCCTGTTCTGTCCCCGATTCCCCTACAAGTTTTGCACGATGAAATCTGTGATAAGAGTGAAAAGATTCTCCCGGGTGTTTCCTCCGTAGATGCCATGATCTTTGTTTGGGTAGAACATCGTGCTGAGCTGCTTGTTCTGTTTTTGCAATGCGGCTACGAGCTGGATTGTGTTCTGCCAGTGAACGTTGTCATCGGAAGTCCCGTGTATTACCAGCAGCTTCCCCTTGAGCTTCTCTACATGATTGAGTGGAGCACTCTCTTTATATCCATCAGGATTACCATCCGGCGTTCCCATGTATCGCTCAGTGTAGATCGAGTCATATAATCTCCAGTCAGTTACAGGAGCAACAGCAACTGCGCCTCGGAAATAATCTGCACCTACAAGAAGCGTTAAGCTTGCCATGTATCCTCCGTAGCTCCACCCCCAGATGCCGATCCGATTTTTATCGACGAAGGGGAGGGATGCAAGGTACTTTGCCGCTTCAATCTGGTCATGAACTTCCCATTTACCCAGTTGTCGGTGCACTATTTTCTCAAAAGCTCTTCCTCGCCCTCCGGTACCACGCCCATCTACGCTGAAAACAATATATCCTTTCTCGGCAAGCATCTGATACCAGAGGTAGCTCTGTCCACCCCACGTGTTGAGAACTGTTTGAGACCCTGGGCCTCCATACACGTAGACAAGCACAGGGTATTTCTTTGCTGAGTCTAAATCAACAGGTGTGATCATCCAGGCGTTAAGCTGTACACTGTCGCTCGTGAAGAACGAAAGAAATTGATGATGCCCCATGGTATAGTTTTCGAGTTCTGGGATTTTGTTTTCTTCTATGATGCGTACAAGTTCTCCAGACGCTTTATGAAGTCGAAGCTGCGGTGGGGTTTGAACGTTCGAGAAGTTGTCAAGATAATAGGCGAACGTTGGAGAAAATACTGGACGGTGAATCCCGGGATCCGAAGAAAGCTGCCGCAAGTCACTCCCGTCGAGCTTGATGCTGTAGAGTTGTCGTTCGAGCGGTGAATTCTTTGTCGATGTGAAATAAACGCGCTGATGTTTCTCATCAATGCCGAGAAGATCGGAAACTTCCCAATTACCATGAGTAATTTGTCGTACCATGTTTCCTCTGTAATCGAATAGATATAAGTGAAGGAATCCACTTCGTTCGGAACTCCAAATGAGGAGGTTTTTCGTAGTCAAGAACGTCAGGTCATTGCGCACGCTAACCCAGGCAGAGTCTGTTTCTGTTAGCACAACGGTGGATCGTCCTGTTGCGGGGTCTGCGAAGAGAAGCTCAAGTTTATTCTGAGCGCGGTTCAGTCGCTGAATGGAGAGGTAGCGCGAATCAGGGGTCCATTTGATTCGTGGAATGTAGATATCTGTATTTTCGCCTATATCCATCCATCGGACTTCTCCTGTTGCGATGTGGACGACCCCGATTCTGACGACAGCATTTGAATCTCCTGGATTTGGATATCTTTGCTGCTCAAGTGAAAGATGAAGTGGCATGAAATCGGTGATCGTGTAAATCGGTTCATGGGATACGTCAAGCCGCCAGAACGCAATGCGCTTGCTGTCGGGCGACCATTCGTACCCGTTGATGATACCAAACTCCTCTTCGTAAACCCAATCGAACGTCCCGTTGATTATTACGTCGCTCCCATCGTGAGTAAGTTGTGTCTCAGTACCGGTCTTAAGATCAAGTATGAAAAGATTGTTTGATCGGACAAAGGAAATGTAATTTCCATCAGGGGAGAATTGGATGATGCTCTGCGGTTCCTTTGTGTTTGTGAGCTGACGAAATTCTTTTGTACGTAAATCGTACAGGTAGAAGTTTCCTCCACTTTTCACACCCCTTGCGGGCAATGTCTCTGTGAACAGAATCTGCTGTTCGGAAGGTGACCAGTCATAATTGATGATGCGGAACGGTTCCTTCCCATCTTTTAATAGAAGGTTCTTTGCATCAACGATCATTTTTTCCTTGCCCGATCTTGCATCGTACAGCCAGATGTTTGTAAGCTTCGTGGTGGTATCGGCTTTCAGGAAGGAAAACCGATCGCCGCTTTTCATCCAATGGATACCTCTTAGCGATTTGCCCTGGAAAAGGGCTGTACCATAAATGTCGTGTACAGTAAGTTGTTTTTTGGTTTGAGCTTCCACTGAGTGAGTGGGCATTAGCAGGAGTACTGCCGAGGTGGCGCAAATCAAGAATGAGGGCAAAATGCGACTACGGCGGACAGGGGATGCAACCGCCGTTGAGCTGGTGGAACTTAGCTTAGGAAAATCTTTGTTGAAGTTATTGCTGTGCATGTAAGAATCTCCTCTCGCTGTTCTTGGGATGTTTATAGGAAAGTAGGTAATTTGAATAGACGAATCAAGTGGCGCTGGATGGCGACGGTGGAGGCCTGGGTTCGATCAGTTAGCCCCGTTTTGTTGCTTTTTGTTGGAAAAATTGTATATTAATAGTTTTGACCGCTGGTGTAGCTCAACTGGCAGAGCAGCTGATTTGTAATCAGCAGGTTGTGGGTTCAAGTCCCTCCACCAGCTCGCGGGCACGGGCAGGTAGCGAAGTGGTCAAACGCAACAGACTGTAAATCTGTCGGCTTCGGCCTTCGGAGGTTCGACTCCTCCCCTGCCCACAACTGGTGCAGTGTGCCAGAGGGATAGTTTCTTGTCGACGGTGGTGCAAGCGCGCGGTTGAATTGTGCGGGAGTAACTCAGGTGGTAGAGTCATCCCGCCATGCGGGATTGGCGAGAAGCGGGAGTAACTCAGATGGTAGAGTCATCCCGCCATGCGGCATTGGTCAGAAGCGGGAGTAACTCAGATGGTAGAGTCATCCCGCCATGCGGCATTGGTCAGAAGCGGGAGTAACTCAGGTGGTAGAGTCATCCCGCCATGCGGGATTGGTCAGAAGCGGGAGTAACTCAGATGGTAGAGTCACAGCCTTCCAAGCTGTTGGTCGCGGGTTCGAGTCCCGTCTCCCGCTCGATTGAGTTATGTTGTGTACATACTGAAAAGTTTGAAAGTCGATCGATACTATATTGGAACGACCGAGAATTTAGAAGCTCGGGTAGCGTTCCACAACAGTTCGATGGCTTGCTGGACGAAGAGATAACAACCGTGGGTTGTTGTGCACAATAAAAGCTTTGGAAGTCGTGGTGAAGAGGTCAGGCGGGAGCGGTTTTTGAAATCTCTTAAAGGGATTGGGAGGTATCTTGATGAGATTAAAGCTGGGAGGAAGTAGAGAGCTGGTGGAGTCATCCCGCCATGCGGGATTGGTCGCGGGTTTCCCGACCAAAGTCAGGATCTTCCGCTCATGTATTTGGACTCCGGCAGAAAATGCGCTCACGTAGCTCAGTTGGTAGAGCACTTCCTTGGTAAGGAAGAGGTCGCCGGTTCAATCCCGGCCGTGAGCTCGGATATTGCATAGAAGGTGCAGGAACTATCTTGCTGATGAGCTACAAAGATACTTACAGAATTAAGGAGATTCATTTGTGAGAGAAATTATCACCCTTGAGTGTACTATTTGCAAGCGTCGTAACTATACAACAACGAAGAATAAGAAAAAACAAACCGGTCGCGTCGAATATAAAAAGTACTGCCCGTCGTGCCGCAAGCATACAGCCCATAAAGAGACACGGTAAGTTCTCCTTTGCACACAATTACGTCAGTAGCTCAATTGGTAGAGCAGCGGTCTCCAAAACCGCAGGCTGGGGGTTCGAGTCCCTCCTGACGTGCCAGATACATCGTGATGCATATTTTGAACACAGATTAGATCGATAGTGTAATGAAAGAGAAAATTATTGCCTTTTTTTCTGACGTATACCGTGAGATGAAAAAAGTGACGTGGCCAAAATGGAAGGAACTTCAGGAATCTACATGGGTTGTAATTGGTGTCACGTTGATTCTTGCGGTGTTTATTTACGTGATTGATCTTATTGTCAGCCAGGCGTTGAAGGGGATTTTCTGAGGTTTCCGTGGCGAAGAAATGGTATGTAGTCCGGACATACTCCGGACACGAAAACAAAGTGAAGGCGTATCTCGAGAACGAGATTGCTACCGAAGGCTTAGCAGACCGTATCTCGAACGTCCTTGTCCCATCGGAGAAGGTTTTCGAAATAAAAGGGGGGAAGAAGCGGAGCAAGACGCGAACATTTTTCCCGGGCTATATCCTCGTAGAAGCCGAACTGGATGAAAAAACGAAGTACGTGATTCTGAACACACCATCGGTGATAAGTTTTGTGGGACCGAAAGGCGTTCCCGTTCCGCTTCATCCTGAAGAAGTAAGACGCCTTGTGGGACGCATCGGGGAACAGGCAGAAGTAGAAACGATGGAGGTCCCTTTCCACATCGGCGAACCTGTAAAGGTTATCGATGGTCCATTTACAAACTTCACTGGGTTTGTGCAAGAGGTGAACGAGGAGAAAATGAAAGTAAAGGTTATGGTTAGTATTTTCGGTCGGAAGACACCTGTAGAATTGGATTTTTCGCAGGTTGAAGTTGAAAAGTAGCAGGGTGAGAAGTGAGCCTTTTTCATCCTTAAGAAGATATTGGAGATTTCATGGCGAAGAAAATTGTTGGATATGTAAAATTGCAGATTCCGGCTGGGCAGGCAAATCCAGCTCCCCCGGTTGGACCTGCCTTGGGCCAGAAGGGAATCAACATCATGGAATTCTGCAAACAGTTTAATGCCCGCACTCAATCACAGCAAGGACTTATTATCCCTGTTGTGATCACTGTGTATGCTGATAAGTCGTTCACATTCGTCACGAAGACCCCTCCTGCTTCAGTCCTTTTGAAGAAAGCAGCGAAAGTTGAGAAGGGGTCTGCAGAGCCAAATCGAGCTAAGGTGGCAACAGTGACTCGGGCACAGATAAGGGAAATTGCCCAAATGAAAATGCCTGATCTCAATGCGTACGACCTTGAAGCAGCGATGCGGATGATTGAAGGGACAGCCAGGAGCATGGGGATCACGGTCGTTGAACGATGAGGTCTATTTCACCTTTTCACTTAGAGGTTGAAAAGCCTTTGGGTTGGACTAAGCATTTATTCAAGAGGAATTCTCATGGCAAAGGTCGGTAAGCGTTTGAAAGCAGTTCGCTCAAAAATTGACCCGGCGAAATCTTATGGTATCCGCGAAGCCGTTCTCAAAGTGAAAGAGACCGCCTCTGCAAAATTCGATGAGTCGGTCGATATTGCGGTACGGCTCGGCGTTGATCCGCGCAAAGCAGATCAGGCGGTTCGGGGAACGGTGACCCTCCCGCATGGTATCGGTAAAGCAGTCCGCGTCCTTGTGCTCACGAAACCTCCAAGGGACCAGGAGGCTCTTGCTGCTGGGGCTGATTACGCTGGGTTTGAAGAGTATATTAAAAAGATCCAGGAGGGATGGACTGACGTTGATGTTATCATAGCGACGCCTGATGTTATGGGGGAGGTTGGTAAGTTAGGTAAAATCCTCGGTCCTCGTGGACTTATGCCTAATCCTAAGAGTGGAACGGTAACCCAGGATGTTGCGAAGGCTGTCCGAGAAGTCAAGGCAGGGAAAATTGAATTCCGGGTTGACAAAGCAGGGATTATTCACGCTCCGGTTGGTAAAGTCTCTTTTGATGCGGAGAAACTTGATGAGAATATCCGCGCTCTGCTGAGCACGATTGTCCGCTTGAAGCCTGCGACGGCGAAAGGACAATATATTCGGAGCATTGCCATCTCCAGTACGATGGGACCGGGTCTCCGTATTGACAGGAATGTTGTTCAAACGGCGCTAAAGGCGCCACACTGAGAGCCTATTACGCACTCGTTAACTATAAAATAGTTTCCGTTTGTTGTCCCGGTTGGAAGCAGGTCTTCGTCGGGGACGAAGTTTTGTGTTGCTGAACACCGGGAGTGCTTCTCAACAAACAGGATTCAGTGTAGGTAAACATTGTCCCGGTGGTCAACCGGGCGAAGGATCAGCATAGGAACTTCATGAGACGAACTGAAAAAGAACAAATTGTAGCTGAGGTTGCTGAGCGTATTGCTCGTGCGCAGAGCATGTTTCTGACGGATTTCACGGGGATGACCGTGGAAGAGATGAACGCCATCCGCGTGGAGTTTCGAAAGAACGGTGTCGAGTACGAAGTTACGAAAAACACGTTGCTTCGAAAGGCGCTGGACTTTGTGAAGGGCTTTGATGGTCTTTACGACTACCTGCGTGGTCCAACGGCAGTTGCATTCAGCTACGATGACCCTGTTGCTCCGGCGAAGGTGATTAAGAAGTTCTTTGACAGAGGTGAGCGTCCGAAGCTCAAGGTTGCAGTTGTTGAACGTGAAATCTTCGACGGCTCACGCCTTGTAGAACTTGCACAACTTCCCGGGAAGAAGGAGCTTATGGCTGCCATCGTTGGGAGTTTACAAACTCCAGCCGCCGGGCTTGTAGCGACCATCAACGCTGTCATGCGCGACCTCATGAACGTAATCGAGCAGGTTGGGAAAAAGAAAGCCGAAGTGTCGGCTGGTTCATAGGAATTCAATCAAAGTATGAAGAGGAGTTATTGAACAATGTCTGAAATAGTGCAAGAATTAGTGGAGAAGATCGGTAAGCTTACCCTTCTTGAAGCTGCTGAACTGAAAAAGGCTCTTGAAGATCGCTTTGGTGTTACAGCTGCAGCCCCCGTGGTTGTGGGGGGAGCGGTTGCTGCAGGTCCTGCCGGGGCGCCAGCGGCTGAAGAGAAGACCGAATTTACTGTCATACTCAAGGCTGCTGGGGCTCAAAAGATCAACGTGATCAAAGCGATCCGTGAAATTACAGGGCTTGGTTTGAAAGAGGCGAAAGACCTTGTTGACGGGGCGCCTAAGCCTGTTAAGGAAGGTATCCCAAAAGATGAGGCTGAGAATTTGAAAAAGAAGCTTGAAGAGGCTGGCGCTGAAGTCGAACTGAAGTAATCAGCCCTGAAAAAGTCTTAGAGCAGGAGACTCCTATATACAAGATTTCATTTATGTGTGAGCCGATAGTCACCTTAGAAAAAGGTGGCGTCGGCTCTGCATGTCGTTGGTTGGTAGAGTTTATGATTGAAAAGGCATCTTGGGTGCCAAGGAGAGCGCTGTGAAGGAAACAGTAAGTCGAAACAATGGCGTCATTTCGTTCGCCAGGATCCGCCCGGCTATCGATATGCCGGATTTTCTCGATATCCAGTTGAAGTCATGGGATGATTTTCTTCAGGCTAATGTGCCGCCGAAGAAACGAAAACGAATCGGGTTGCAGGAAGTTTTCGAGATGAACTTCCCGATTTCTGATTCTCGGGAGAATTTCATTCTTGAATTTGTTGAGTACTACGTTGAAAAACCAAAGTACACTGTTGAGGAGTGTGAGGAACGGGGACTGACGTATACCGTCCCTTTGAAGGCGAAGCTCCGCCTCTCTCGGAAAGGCGAAGATAAGAAAACCTTCGTGGAGGCGGTTGAGCAAGATGTGTACCTTGGGACTATTCCCGCGATGACGGATCGGGGGACCTTTGTCATAAACGGTGCAGAGCGGGTCATTGTGAGTCAGCTCCACCGCTCGCCCGGTGTGTTCTTCAGCGAATCGGTGCATCCAAACGGAACGCCGATTTACACAGCGCGGATCATTCCACTGCGGGGCTCGTGGATTGAGTTTTCGACAGACATCACCAACGTGATGTACGTCTATATCGATCGCAAAAAGAAATTCCCCGTCACCACATTGCTTCGCGCTCTTGGCTATTCATCCGACGACGAGCTTCTTCGACTTTTTGGTCTGGTGGAAGAAATCGATGTTCAAAAACATGACCTGACTGACTTTATGGGCAGGATCATTTGTAGCGACGTGGTTGACACTAAGACCGGAGAAATTTTCATCACGCGGGATACCACGGTTACCGATGATGTCATCAAGAAGATAAAGAAGTCGGGGGTGAAGAAAATCCATTTGCTCCGTACAGAGCTCGGACAGGAGAATTCGATCATTGCCAATACCATTCAACGTGACCTTTCCCGGTCACAGGATGACGCCCTCGAAGCAATCTATAGGCAACTCCGCTCAGCTGAGGCTCCAGATATTGCGACGGCTAAGACACTCTTTGAGCGCCTTTTCTTCAACCCGAAACGGTATGATCTCGGGAGCGTTGGACGCTTTCGCATGAATGACAAACTGGGACTCTCTGTTCCTATTGAACAGACCACGCTGACAAAAGACGATATTATTGCTATCATCAACTATCTTCTCGAACTGCAGCAGGGGAAGAGATCTGTCGATGACATTGACCATCTTGGTAATCGCCGGGTGCGTACAGTTGGTGAACAACTTGCTCAACAATTTAACATCGGTCTTGCTCGCATGGGTCGAACGATCCGTGAGCGATTGAATCTCCGCGACGCTGAAGCGTTAACTCCACAGGATCTTGTGAACGCTCGAACCATTGCCAGCGTTATTAACACCTTCTTCGGAACCAGTCAACTGTCGCAATTCATGGATCAGACGAACCCATTAGCGGAGTTGACCCATAAGCGTCGTATGAGCGCATTGGGTCCCGGAGGTCTGACTCGAGAACGTGCGGGCTTCGAGGTGAGGGATGTTCATTACACACACTATGGCAGGCTATGCCCGATTGAAACACCTGAGGGTCCTAATATCGGACTTATCTCGACTATGTGCATTCATGCCCGGGTAAATGAGTTCGGTTTCCTCGAGACCCCGTACCGTAAGGTGGTCAATGGCCGCGTGACTGAGGAAGTTGAGTATCTTACGGCTGACAGGGAGGAGAACGTCGTTATTGCCCAGGCGAATGTCCCTGTTGATGAGAAAGGAAGATTCCTCACGTCGAGAATAACTGCGCGGCATCAGGGGGAATTTCCGGTCGTTCCACCAGAGAAAGTACAGTATATTGACGTTGCCCCTAATCAAATCGTCAGCGCTGCAGCTGCATTGATCCCATTCCTCGAAAACGATGATGCGAACCGTGCTTTGATGGGGTCAAACATGCAGCGTCAGGCTGTGCCGCTACTTCGGCCAGAGGCACCACTGGTTGGCACCGGACTTGAAGAAAAAGTTGCTCGGGACTCACGGACGGTGATTTGTGCGGAACGAAATGGGACGGTGGAGTATGTCTCCGCAGACAAAATTATCGTAGCCTACGACCATGATGAGCGGAGTCAGGAGGCGTTGTTAAGCTTCGACGATAAATTCCGTGTTGAATATAAGCTCACAAAGTTCCGTCGTACAAATCAGGACACGGTCATCAACCAGAGACCTATTGTGAAAGCAGGGCAACGTGTGAAGAAAGGTGAAATCCTTGCGGACGGTTGTGCAACGGACCATGGAGAACTCGCTCTCGGGCGCAATGTGCTTGTAGCATTTATGCCATGGAACGGATACAACTACGAGGATGCAATCGTCATCAGTGAAAGAGTTGTCCGTGAGGATATCTACACGAGCGTCCACATTGAGGAATTCGAACTACAGGTTCGGGATACCAAGCGCGGAGAGGAGGAGCTCACACGCGAGATTCCAAATGTTTCGGAAGAAGCAACGAAAGATCTTGACGAGTTTGGTATTGTTCGTGTGGGAGCTGAGGTTAAAGAAGGAGACATTCTCATTGGGAAGATCACGCCGAAAGGGGAAACCGAACCGACGCCTGAAGAAAAATTGCTGAAAGCCATTTTCGGTGAGAAGGCTGGCGATGTTAAGGATGCCTCCCTGAAGGCTCCACCAGGGTTGAGGGGAGTTGTGGTTAAGACGAAGCTCTTCAGCCGTAAAAAGCGCGATGCTGAAGTGAAGCGCGAAGAAAAGAGGCAGCTGGATGCACTTGAGCGAGCATATAAGAAAGAACTGAAAGCTCTTCGAGATAAGCTGCTGCGAAAGCTCGTGCTACTGCTCGAAGGGGAAAAATCCGTGGGTATTCGTGACGTGGATGGCAACGTTGTGGTTCGTGCCGGGACTCTGTTGCGAGAAGATATTTTCCAGAAAATTGATGATCTCGATAGACTTGATACCACAAGTGACTGGGTCGAAGACAAGAAGCTCAATGTACTCATCGGCAAGATCTATGAAGCTTATCGAGAGAAGCGGAATGAAATTGAAGAGCTCTACAAGCGAGATAAAAGCAAGATCGTTCTCGGAGATGAGCTCCCCCCAGGAATTGTCCAACTTGCAAAAGTGTATGTTGCAAAGAAACGGAAGCTCTCAGTTGGAGATAAAATGGCTGGCAGGCACGGCAACAAAGGAGTGGTCTCTATCATAGTACCTATAGAAGACATGCCGTTCTTGCCTGACGGTACTCCGGTTGATATCGTTCTCAATCCGCTGGGGGTACCGTCCCGTATGAACCTTGGTCAGCTTTATGAAACGGCTCTCGGATGGGCTGCGAAGACGCTCGGCGTCAGGTATATCTCTCCAATTTTCGACGGCGCAACCTGGGAAGATGTACAGGCTGAGCTTCGTAAAGCAGGACTTGATGAGAACTCAAAAACTATCTTGTATGATGGAAGAACAGGGGAGCCATTCGACCAAGAAGTGACCGTAGGTTATATCTACATGATGAAACTCTCACACTTGGTGGATGATAAGATCCACGCTCGCTCAACAGGACCTTACTCTCTGATCACGCAACAGCCCCTCGGAGGGAAAGCCCAATTCGGTGGTCAGCGATTTGGAGAAATGGAAGTGTGGGCACTTGAGGGGTATGGAGCTGCTCACGTTTTACAGGAAATGCTTACGGTGAAGAGCGATGACGTGGGCGGTCGCTCAAAAGTCTATGAGGCGATCGTGAAGGGAGAAAATCTCCCTGAAGCAAGTGTGCCTGAATCTTTTAATGTCCTTGTTCGTGAGTTGATGGGCTTGGGTCTTAATGTGAAAACAGAGTGAAGCAGTATGGTAGAAGCTAATGAGGGATTGATAACTTAACTCGGTGAGGAGAAAAATCATGTATGTGAAGCATCCAGAGATTGGGGCAAAGAAAAATTTCACCAAGATTTCCATAGGATTGGCATCCCCGGATACAATTCTTTCCTGGTCGCATGGTGAGGTGACGAAACCGGAAACGATCAACTACCGAACGTTTAAGCCGGAAAAAGATGGTCTTTTCTGTGAAAAAATCTTTGGACCTGTGAAGGATTACGAATGTCATTGCGGTAAATACAAGCGTATTCGCTATAAGGGGATTGTTTGCGATCGCTGCGGCGTTGAAGTGACGACCAAAAGCGTTCGTCGCGAGCGGATGGGACATATTGTGCTTCAGGTTCCTGTTGTCCACATCTGGTATTTCCGGTCAACCCCAAGCAAGATCGGCTACGTGCTTGATATGGGGACGAAGGAACTGGAAAAGATTATCTATTACGAATCGTACGTTGTCATTCAGCCCGGACCAACTGGCTTGAAGCCTAAGGACCTTCTGACCGAAGAGCAGTATCTCGAAGCCCTTGCTTCGCTGCCCGAAAAAAACCAGGAGCTTGATGATTCAGATCCGCGGAAGTTCATTGCCAAAATTGGGGGTGAGGCGATAAAGGAGCTGCTTCGTCGAACGGACATCGAGGCTCTTTCAGCGGAACTCCGAGCCTATGTGAAGGAAGAAACCTCCTTACAGAAGAAACAGGATGCCCTCAAACGTCTCCGAGTAATTGAGTCGTTTAGAGAACAAGAAGGCGGGGTTGTCAACAAGCCTGAGTGGATGGTGCTTGATGTGATTCCTGTGATCCCTCCTGAGCTCAGACCTTTGGTTCCTCTTGAAGGTGGACGTTTTGCGACATCAGATTTGAATGACCTTTACCGGCGTGTGATCATCAGGAACAACCGTTTGCGACGGCTTATGGATATTCGTGCACCTGAAGTTATCCTTCGGAATGAGAAGCGGATGCTACAGGAAGCTGTGGATGCGCTTCTGGACAATTCCCGCCGCATTGGCGCAGTGAGCAGCGATAACGCTCGAACCCTCAAATCTCTTTCCGACATGCTGAAAGGAAAACAGGGGCGCTTCCGCCAGAATCTACTTGGCAAACGTGTCGATTACTCCGGACGCTCGGTTATCGTCGTTGGTCCTGAGCTTAAACTTCATCAGTGTGGCTTACCGAAAGATATGGCAATTGAGCTGTTTAAGCCGTTCGTCATTCGAAAGCTCATGGAGCGTGGCTATGTAAAAACCGTAAAGAGCGCCAAGAAGATAGTTGACCGAAAAGGCCCAGAGGTCTGGGATGTCCTCGAACATATCATTGATGGCCATCCGGTGCTGCTGAACCGCGCGCCAACGTTGCATCGACTGGGAATTCAGGCGTTCCAACCTGTGCTTGTCGAGGGGAAGGCGATCAGGATTCACCCCATGGTGTGTCCCGCCTTCAATGCCGATTTTGATGGCGATCAGATGGCTGTCCATGTCCCGCTTTCTTATGAAGCGCAGGTCGAGGCTCGCTTGCTTATGCTTTCCAGCCATAATCTTCTTTCCCCTGCTCATGGAGCTCCGATTGTGCATCCAACTCAGGACATGGTTTTAGGGCTTTACTACTTGACGAAGTCCCGTGCCGGTGAACTGGGAGAGGGGAAAGTGTTCGCCTCGCCGGAAGAGGTGATCATGGCATATGAGAACAAGAAACTTGGGCTTCATGCGCGTATCAAAGTGAGGCTGGACGGACGGCTCATCGAAACAACAACGGGGCGGGTTATTTTTAACCAGATTGTCCCCAAAGAACTTGGTTTTGTCAACGAACTCCTCAACAAGAACCGGATGGTTCAGCTTATCGCCCTGCTGTATCGGAAGGTTGGGAATATTAAGACCGTTGAATTCATCGATCGCGTCAAGGAGCTTGGGTTCCTTTATGCCACAAGAGGGGGGCTAAGCATAAGCATCTCGGACATCATAACTCCACCAGAAAAGAAGGAGATCATTGCAAAAGCTCAGCGTGAGGTGGAGAATGTGGAGAAGCAGTGGTACAACGGGGTCATTACTTCGGGTGAGAGGTATAACAAGATTGTGGACATCTGGCAGAAAGCCTCGAGCATGGTTTCGCAAAAGCTGATGGAAACATTGCAGCACTCTCGCGAAGGGTTTAATTCTCTCTACATGATGGTTGATTCAGGAGCACGCGGTTCGAAAGAGCAGGTCCGTCAGCTCGCCGGGATGCGGGGACTTATGGCAAAGCCACAAAAGAGCTTGACGGGTGGTGTGGGTGAGCTGATTGAAAATCCGATTACTTCGAATTTCCGCGAGGGGCTTTCGATCCTTGAGTACTTTGTCTCCACACACGGGGCGCGGAAGGGGCTGGCTGATACCGCATTGAAAACAGCTGACGCCGGATATTTGACACGCCGACTTGTCGATGTTGCGCAGGATTCCATCATTACGGAAGAAGACTGCGGAACGATCCGCGGAGTTCTCACAGGTGCACTTCGGGAAGGCGAAGACATCAAGGAGCCGCTGTACGAGCGAATCTTGGGGAGGGTTGCAGTGCGTGATGTGCTGGATCCCTTGACTGGCGAAATTATAGTTCGCGGCGGGGAGGAGATTACTGAGGAGAAGGCTGCTCGCATTGCTGAGACCTCTATTGAAGCCGTTGAAATCCGGTCAGTTCTTACCTGTGAGGCGAAACGCGGCGTGTGCGTCAAGTGTTATGGCAGAAATCTTGCCACAGGAAAGATGGCGGAGGTTGGTGACACCGTTGGTATAGTTGCTGCTCAATCCATTGGAGAGCCCGGAACGCAACTTACACTTCGGACGTTCCACACCGGTGGTACTGCCAGTCTCATTGCTGCTCAGACGCAAGTTGTCGCTAAGGCAAGCGGATGGGTTCGCTTCGAGAACATCAAAGCGATTGAAAGGACATCAAACGGCGAGACGCGGCTTATCATCACAGGCAGAAGCGGCGTTATAGAAATTCTCGATCAGGACAACCGTCTTCTGACGAAATATGATGTGCCATACGGAGCCCAGGTTCTCGTCAAAGAAGGAGCTGAAGTGAAAAAAGGTGAGCTCATCTACGAGTGGGATCCGTACAACGCCGTAATTATTTCAGAGCACAGCGGCTTTGTGCGATACACTGACCTGAAGGAAAATGTCACGTTCCGTCAGGAACCAGACGAACAGACGGGGCATATTCAGAAAGTTGTAATAGAGTCGCGCGACAAGTCCTTGACCCCGAGCCTTGATATAGTCGATGCGAAGGGGACACGTATCGGGAGTTATCCGCTTCCAACTCGGGGTCACATCGTTGTGGATGAGAACGAGGAGATCAGCGCCGGAACTGTTCTTGTCCGCATTCCGCGGGAGATCGGGCGGACGCGGGATATCACAGGCGGACTCCCTCGGGTTACTGAACTATTTGAAGCTCGAACCCCAAGTGATCCTGCAATTGTCAGTGAGATCGATGGACTGGTTCGCTTTGGACCACAGCGGCGCGGAACTCGGGAGGTAATCATTACCAGTCACGATGGCAAGGACGAAAAACATTATATCATTCCTCTTGGCAAACATATCCTTGTCCAGGATGGAGATGTGGTCAAAGCGGGGACTCGTCTTACTGATGGTGCAATTAATCCTCACGATATTCTCCGGATTAAGGGTGTTGCCGCGGTGCAGGAATACCTTGTGAATGAGATTCAAGAGGTGTACCGTATCCAGGGGGTGAAGATCAACGACAAACATATCGAAGTGATCGTTCGTCAGATGATGCAAAAGGTTCGTGTCGTTGACCCCGGGGATACTCGCTTCCTCGAGGGGGACTACGTGGATAGACAGTACTTCTATGAAGTCAATGAGTCAATGCGCGACAAAGTAGTCATCACGAGTAAAGGCGACTCTAAGTTTAAGAACGGTCAGCTTGTCGAGAGGAAGAAGGTGCGGGAGGTGAACGCGGAGCTGCGGAAGAAATCAAAGAAAGTTGCCGAGTTTCGTGATGCAGCCCCGGCGACCTCGGAACCTATCCTTCTCGGGATAACTGCGGCGGCGCTTGCCACCGCGAGCTGGATCTCTGCTGCCTCTTTCCAGGAGACTACTCGTGTTCTCACGGACGCTGCAATTGAGGGGAAGGTAGATTCGCTTCTCGGGCTCAAAGAAAATGTTGTTGTTGGTCGTCTCATCCCGGCTGGGACAGGATTGCGGAAGTACCGGGACATCATTGTCCTGCCGAAGAAGGAAGCGACTGAAGCCCTCGCTGAGCTCGAGAAAGCACCGAAGTTGGAAGAAAAGGTGGGTGCCAACTGAGACGGTTCGCGGTGATAGGTTAATGTTTGTTTCTTTGTCTGGATTTTGGTATATTATTATTCTCGTTTATTCAGAAAAATCTTAAGGATAGTCGGTGCCAACAATTAATCAACTCGTTCGGCTTGGGAGAAAGCGTGTTGCAACTAAGAGCAAAGCTCCCGCACTCCAGGGAAATCCCCAGAAGCGGGGGGTTTGCACGCGCGTCTACACGACAACACCCAAGAAACCTAATTCCGCTCTTCGAAAGGTCGCGCGCGTTCGGCTTACCAACGGAATTGAGGTGACTGCATATATTCCCGGTGAGGGGCATAATCTTCAGGAGCACTCGATTGTGCTTATTCGCGGTGGTCGTGTAAAGGATCTCCCTGGCGTTCGTTACCACATTATCCGCGGGACGTTAGACACCGCAGGGGTTGCAGATCGGAAGCAGGGGCGCTCTAAATACGGAGCGAAAAAACCTAAGGCAGCGTAGCAGCAGGATTTCATATGCGTAAGAAACGAGCACCAAAGCGACAGATACCACCTGATCCGAAGTTCCACAGCGAACTCGTTGAGCGGTTTATTAACAATGTTATGAAGCGTGGTAAGAAGCACCTTGCTCGCCGAATTGTGTACACTTCTTTTGATCTGATTGAAAAGAAGGCGAAGCAGAATGGTTTCGAGACATTCCAGAAAGCTGTGAACAATGTGCAACCCCTTCTTGAAGTTCGCGCGCGCCGAGTTGGGGGAGCTACGTACCAGGTGCCGACAGAAGTTCGACCGGATAGACGCATCGCCCTTGCGATTCGGTGGATCATTCAGAACGCAGCTGCTCGTTCCGGCAGATCAATGGCGGAGAAGCTTGCTGAGGAATTGATTGCTGCGTCAAAGAATGAGGGGGGTGCCATCAAGAAAAGAGATGATGTGCATAGAATGGCTGAGGCAAATAAGGCATTTGCCCATTTCCGATGGTGAATCTGTTATATGAATACTAAAAGGACAACGGTGAGTAGAGGAGTTGTAGCGTAAGGAACTATGGCAAGAGAGTATCCATTAGAACGTACTCGGAACATCGGCATCATGGCACACATTGATGCCGGTAAGACGACAACGACGGAGAGAATTCTTTATTATACAGGTGTCGTGCACCGCATGGGTGAGGTACATGAAGGTTCAGCGACGATGGACTGGATGGAGCAGGAGAAAGAGCGCGGGATCACGATCACCAGTGCTGCGACAACATGTTTCTGGAAGGGAACCAGAATTAACATTATTGATACCCCTGGGCATGTTGATTTCACAGCAGAGGTTGAGCGATCGCTTCGGGTTCTTGATGGTGCCATAGCGCTCTTTTGCGGAGTCGGAGGTGTTGAACCCCAGTCGGAGACTGTCTGGCGGCAGGCGGATAAGTACGGTGTGCCTCGAATTGCCTTTGTGAACAAAATGGACCGCGTCGGAGCAGACTTCTTCCATGTCGTGGAAGAGATTCGTAGTCGCTTCAATGCAAATGCTGTTCCGATTCAAATCCCAATCGGCGAGGGAGAAATGTTTGCCGGGGTGGTCGACCTTGTGCGCATGAAGGCACGTATTTTTCATGAATCCACCCTCGGGAGCACATATGAAGATATTGAAATCCCCAAAGATCTTCGTGCAAAAGCAAACGAATATCGAGTCAAGATGCTCGAAGCAGTTGCAAGTGAAGATGATACCTTGCTGGCGAAATATCTTGACGGGGTAGAGATCACCCCGGAGGAAATTAATTCGGTGCTGAGGCGAGCAACTCTGAAAGTTTCCATTATTCCTGTTCTTTGTGGATCGGCATTTAAGAACAAGGGCATTCAGGGATTGCTCGATGCTGTTGTCGAGTATCTCCCTTCTCCACTCGATATTAATGGCGGTATCGTTGAAGGGCATCGCCCGCATATGCACGATGTTGTTCTTCGACGGGTCAGCGACGACGAGAAGACAACGGCTCTTGCGTTTAAGATTGCTACCGATCCATATGTTGGTAAGTTGACATATTTCCGCGTGTACTCCGGGATGGTGAAAGCAGGTTCATACGTGTACAACTCTGTCACAGGGAAGACCGAGCGGATCGGGCGCGTTCTTCGTATGCATGCCAACCATCGTGAGGATGTCGATGTTGCCTATACAGGAGATATCGCAGCCGCTGTGGGGTTGAAGTTTACAAGGACAGGTGATACTCTTTGCGACGAGGATGACCCTATTGTGCTTGAGAAAATGCAGTTCCCGGAACCTGTCATATCCGTAGCAATTGAACCGAAGACAAAGGCGGATCAGGAGAAGTTAGGTACCGCTCTTATGAAGCTTGCGGATGAGGATCCGACATTTCGTGTTTTCTCTGATGATGAGACCGGGCAGACGATCATTAGCGGCATGGGTGAGCTTCATCTTGAAATTATCGTTGATCGCATGAAGCGAGAATTCAACGTCGAAGCTAATGTCAGTCGACCTCAGGTTGCTTACAAAGAAGGGATTCGTCGTACAGCGCAGGCAGAAGGTAAGTTCATCCGCCAGACAGGTGGACACGGGCAGTACGGACATGTGTGGCTTGAGATCGCACCGAATGAGCCCGGCAAAGGATTTGAGTTCGAGAATGCTATTGTTGGTGGAGTTGTGCCGAAGGAATACATTAAGCCTGTGATGGAAGGTGTTCAGGAAGCGATGCGGAACGGCGTTCTGGCAGGTTATCCGATGGATGATGTCAGAGTAAAATTGTTCGATGGATCATTCCATCCTGTTGATTCCTCGGAGATCGCTTTTAAGATCGCCGGCTCAATTGCCTTCCGCGAGGCAGCAAAGAGGGCGGATCCAATGCTTCTTGAGCCTATTATGGATGTTGAGGTTGTGACCCCCGAGGAATATATGGGGGATGTGATGGGGGACCTGAACGCGCGGAGAGGGAAAATTCTTGGGATCACACCTCGCAAGAACGGACAGGTGATCAAAGCCAGCGTTCCACTGGCTGAGATGTTTGGTTACGCTACGGCGCTTCGCTCTATGACTCAGGGGCGAGCCATTTTCACTATGCAATTTTCACACTATGGTGAAGTACCGAAGCATCTAGCTGATCAAATTGTGGAGAAAATCAAAGGCACAGAAATCGTTTCAGTGTAAATGTTTGAACGTGAAGCTGGGATTCGCTTTGAGCACCTACGCATGGTCAGGCGGATGCCAGTGAGCAGTATAAGAGAATCACAGAGGAGAACAGAGCATGGCAAAAGAGAAATTCATGCGAGACAAACCCCACATTAATGTGGGAACGATCGGTCATATCGATCACGGGAAGACTACTTTAACTGCTGCCATCACCATGGTATTGGCGAAGAAGGGTCTGGCGCAGGTCCGCACCTTCGACAGCATTGATAATGCTCCGGAAGAGAAGGCGCGCGGAATCACCATTGCGACCGCTCACGTTGAGTACTCAAGCCCTAACCGACACTATGCCCACGTCGATTGCCCCGGGCACGCTGACTACATCAAGAACATGATCACAGGAGCAGCTCAGATGGATGGAGCGATCCTTGTGGTGGCGGCTAACGATGGTCCAATGCCACAAACGCGAGAGCACATCCTTCTGGCTCGACAGGTCGGCGTACCGCGGATTGTTGTGTTCCTGAACAAAATTGATATGGTTGACGACCCTGAGCTTATCGAGCTTGTTGAAATGGAGCTCCGCGATCTTCTGAAAAAGTACGAGTACCCTGGAGATGAGATTCCCATCATCCGGGGGAGTGCACTGAAAGCAATGGAGCGAGGATTGGACCCAAACTCCACGGTTGATGATCCTGCGTTCAAGCCGATCTTTGAGTTAGTGGATGCTCTTGACACCTATTTTCCTCTTCCGCAACGGGATGTTGATAAGCCATTCTTGATGCCGGTTGAGGATGTTTTCAGCATCACAGGGCGCGGCACTGTAGGAACAGGGCGTGTGGAACGTGGACGCGTTCGTGTCGGCGATGAGGTCGAGGTTATTGGCCTTGGTCAACATAAGAAAAGCGTCGTCACCGGCGTTGAGATGTTCCGCAAAGAGCTTGATGAAGGCATTGCGGGCGACAATATTGGCGTTCTGCTCCGCGGTATTGAGAAAGATGAGCTTGAGCGCGGAATGGTTATCGCTGCTCCCGGAAGCATTACTCCCCACAAGAAATTTACAGCGCAAGTTTACGTCCTTAAGAAAGAAGAGGGGGGACGGCATACACCTTTCTTCCCCGGGTATCGACCTCAATTTTATTTCCGGACGACCGATGTGACCGGAGTTATCTCTCTACCCCAAGGAACTGAAATGGTTATGCCCGGAGACAACATCGATGGGATGACGATCGAGCTGATCAGTCCTATCGCAATGGAAGAAGGATTGCGTTTCGCTATTCGTGAAGGTGGGCATACCGTCGGAGCAGGTGTTGTCACGAAGATCCTTGAGTAACCTTTCTGGGTATAGAGAGGATTGAAAAGTGCTTCAACGATTGTTCTTGATGGTCAAGTGCGGAAATTGTGTATGGGAGTTTCAGGACAATTTTCCCTGGCAGCCGCTGGGTGAGGAATATGTAAGGAGTCTACGATCAGAGGAGTAACAAGAGTGCCTGCTCAGAAAATACGGATCAAATTAAGGTCGTATGACCATGAGTTGATTGACAAGTCGGCGGAGAAAATTATTCGCACGGCGAAATCTACCGGGGCGATGGTTGCCGGTCCAATCCCCCTGCCGACGAAGCGAACAGTTTACACAGTCCTTCGTTCGCCTCACGTCGACAAGAAATCTCGGGAGCAATTCGAGATTCGCTCCCATAAGCGGCTGATCGATATCCTCAATGCAACATCGAAGACGATGGATTCGCTGATGAAGCTTGAGCTCCCCGCAGGTGTCGATGTTGAAATCAAGGTCTAATTGAGAATAAGCATTTCTCCAGTGGAACATACTGCAATGAATGGTATTCTGGGAAAGAAACTGGGCATGACAAGCGTTTTTGACGACAAGGGGAACACTATCCCTTGTACGGTCATTGAGGCTGGTCCTTGCTATGTGATGCAGATCAAGACGAAGCTCCGTGACGGCTACGACGCTGTGCAGCTTGGCTTTGAGGAGAAGAAAATGAAGCGATCGACGAAAGCAGAAATCGGTCATGCCGCGAAAGCTAACGTAGCTCCGCCTCGATTTATTAGTGAGTTTCGTCTCTCTGAAACAAATGGTCTATCTCTGGGTAGCAAAGTCACAGTTGAGATATTTAAGAAAGGTGAGAAGGTCAAAGTTACTGGTACCTCGAAAGGGAAAGGATTTCAGGGTGTTGTGAGGAGACATCATTTCAGAGGCGGTCCGGCGAGTCACGGGCAAAGCGACCGTCTTCGTGCACCCGGCTCAATTGGCTCGAGTTCTTTCCCATCTCGTGTTTTCAAAGGTCAACGGATGGCAGGTCACATGGGCAACGCACGGGTAACGGTTCGGAACCTCACGGTTATCGATGTAGTTCCCGAATCGAACTTGCTTCTTGTCAAAGGTGCTGTTCCGGGAGCTATCAACGGTTATGTAAAAGTCCAGAAAGTGAGCTAAACACCGTCATGGAAGTGGATGTCTACAAAATCGATGGATCTAAATCAGGGGAGAAGGTCAGACTTGCTCCTGAGATTTTTGAGATTACCCCTAACGATCACGCGATCTATCAGGCAGTTCGTGCCTATCTTGCTAACCAGCGTCAGGGCACACATAAAACAAAGGAACGTTCTGAAGTGCGTGGTGGTGGGAAGAAGCCGTGGCGCCAAAAGCATACAGGGAGAGCCCGGGCAGGAACTATCCGTTCGCCTCTGTGGGTTGGAGGGGGAACAATCTTCGGTCCTCGTCCACATGATTATGTGATCAAGCTTCCGGCGAAAGTGAAAAATCTTGCCAGGAGATCTGCTCTATCGTATAAAGCCCAGCGTTCTGAAATAATGGTTGTTGAAGACTTTTCTTTCGAAGCCCCAAAGACAAAAGAAATGGTGTCAATTCTCAAGGCGCTTCAGCTTCTCGAAAAAAAGACGCTTCTCCTTCTCCCGGCAAGTGATAAAACTCTTCAGAAGTCTGGACGGAACATTCCGACGCTCAATATCCTTGAGGCCCGTAATGTTTCCACGTATGACATCCTCGACAATTCTATGCTTCTTGTACAGCGAAGTGCAGTTGATGTTCTTCACCGGACGGTGCTGAACAATGTGAAGGCTGAGCCAATGGGCGGCGGGGCTTGAAGCGCCAACTGACGGAATGATCCGCATTAGCGAGATGACAAGAGGAGTTTTGCGAATGGAAGATATTTTGAGACGCCCTTTGCTTACTGAGAAAATGACCCGGCTTCAGGAGAAGCGGCAATATGCCTTCGAGGTTTCGCCCGAGGCTAACAAGATAGAAATCATGCGTGCTGTTGAAAAGAAGTTCAATGTAAAAGTAGAAAACGTTCGGACGATGCGTATGAAGGGGAAAACAAAAACCGCTCTCACGCGTCGCGGTCGGTTTACCGGCAAGCGCCCCGACTGGAAAAAGGCAATCGTCACTCTGCGTGAAGGGGATAAGATAGATTTCATTGAGAATGTCTAATCGAGCAAGCGCTGGTTTTTCTCAGATGTTTGTGAAAGGCGATTATGAATTGGCAACTAACAGTTTTTTTCTTGACCAGTTGAGTTGTTGACATGGCAGTTCGAAAACTGAAACCGGTTACGCCGGTGACGCGATTTTATTCAATTTCCTCTTTTGAGGAGATTACGAAAAGCGAGCCTGAGAAGGCTCTTCTCGAACCGCTGAAAAAGACCGGCGGTAGAAACAATCACGGGCACATCACATCGCGCCACCGCGGCGGGGGGCATAAGCGTCGGTACCGTGTCATCGACTTCAAACGGGATAAGCGCAACATCGATGCAAAGGTTGCCGCCATTGAATATGACCCTAACCGCACAGCGCGCATAGCTTTGCTTCATTATCTCGACGGTGAGAAACGGTATATCCTCGCCCCCAACGGATTGAAAGTCGGAGATGTCCTTCGCGCCGGGGAGGATGCTGAGATAAAAGTTGGGAACGCTCTTCCACTCAAGCTGATTCCTGTTGGTAGTTTCGTGCATAATGTTGAACTTCAGCCAGGCAAAGGTGGACAATTAGCTCGATCTGCGGGGACAGCAGTTCAGCTCGCTGCAAAAGAAGGGGAACATGCCACGATAAAGTTGCCGTCGGGTGAAGCGCGTTTGGTCCCCCTTCAGTGCTATGCAACCATTGGTGTTGTGAGCAATATTGATCATGAGAATATCAGTCTTGGCAAGGCGGGTCGTTCGCGTTGGTTAGGGCGTCGTCCTCATGTCCGCGGGGTTGTGATGAACCCTGTTGACCACCCGCACGGAGGTGGAGAGGGGAAATCCCCTCAGGGGAATCCGCACCCTGTCTCTCCGTGGGGATGGCATACGAAAGGGAAAAAGACCCGTAAGAGGAAGAAAGCGTCAAGCAAATACATTCTAACTCGGCGAAAATAATGCGATGGGATAGCAAAAGCGCATGGCACGATCACTAAAAAAAGGTCCGTATGTTGACCCGAAGCTCCTGAAAAAAGTTGAGGAGCTGAATCGACTGAACCAGAAGAAGATAATAAAGACATGGTCACGCGATTGCACTATTCCACCTGAGTTTGTTGGGCACACATTTGCGGTCCATAACGGCAACAAGTTTATTCCGGTTTATATTCAAGAAGCAATGGTGGGTCACAAACTCGGTGAATTTGCCCCAACCCGGATTTTCCGTGGTCACCCGGGGACAAAATCTGAGAAGGCAGCAAAGGTTCTTTAATCGGCGATGGAGTGAAAGATCGTATGGAAGCGCAAGCAGTTCATAGGTACATTGGTTCCTCTCCCCGAAAGATGCGTCTGGTTGCCGACCTCATTCGCGGGCAATCTGTCGACAGAGCCATCTCGATTCTTCACTTTTCTCCCCTTCATGCTGCGAAGGACCTTGAGAAAGCGCTTCGCTCAGCCGTCGCTAATTTGCAGAACAAAGATGAATCAGGAAGAATCGATATTGAAGATATCGTTGTGAAAGAAGTGCGTGTTGATGTCGGTCCAACCCAGAAGCGGATTCTTCCAGCACCCATGGGTCGGGCATACCGCATCCGGAAACGCTCGAATCATGTGACGATTGTTGTTGAACATAAGGAAGAGAAGGAAGAAGAGTAGATAATCACAAGAAAAGGAGTACCGCCAATGAAACATTTAATAAGCAAGCCACTGGAATAAAATCGGAGGAACTTTGGGACAGAAAACGAATCCGATCGGGCTTCGGCTTGGTATTACGAGGACTTGGGATGCTAACTGGTACGACGAGAAAAGTTTTGCCCCGAAGCTCAGTGAAGACATTATGATTAGAAACTATGTTAGGAACCGACTCAAGAAAGCAGGGATCTCACGAATCGCGATCGAGCGAACTCCTAAGCAGGCGCGGGTTACAATTCATACCTCTCGTCCTGGAATCGTGATCGGGAAGAGCGGGAAAGAAATTGCCCAGTTGGAAGAAGAGTTAAAGAGACTCACAAACAAGGAAGTGAAAGTGTTGATTAACGAGATTAAACGTCCGGAATTAGATGCATTTCTTGTGGCGGAGAACATTGCCACTCAGCTTGAAGGGCGAATCTCTTTTCGACGTGCAATGAAGGGCGCTATTACTTCTGCAATGCGGATGGGGGCAGAAGGAATTCGCATAATGTGTTCGGGTCGTCTTGGTGGATCGGAGATGTCTCGAACTGAGCAGTATAAGGAAGGTCGAATCCCCCTGCATACACTTCGTGCCGATATTGACTACGCTGTAGCGACCGCCCAGACGATCTATGGCTCTATCGGTGTGAAAGTTTGGATTTGCAGGGGCGAGGTCCTCGGTCCAGCGGCTCGTAGGGAATAGCAAGGAGAAGAGCCAATGTTGATGCCGAAACGAGTGAAGTACAGAAAAGCGCAGCGCGGTCGAATGCGTGGCAAAGCAACCCGTGGTGCCACCATTAGCTTTGGAGAATTCGGTCTGAAAGCGCTTGAGCCAGGTTGGATAACTCAGCGTCAGATTGAAGCAGCTCGGGTAGCCATTACACGCATGATGAAACGCGAGGGGAAGGTATGGATCCGAATATTCCCTGACAAGCCCTTTACGAAGAAGCCAGCTGAGACCCGAATGGGAAAGGGGAAAGGTGCTCCGGAATATTGGGTTGCCGTTGTGAAGCCAGGACGCATTCTTTTTGAGATCGGTGGTGTGAAGAGGGCTCTCGCTGAGGAAGCTTTGACAATTGCTGGACATAAACTTCCCATTAAAACAAGATTTGTTGTACGCCCAGACTATCAGGGTTCTTGAGCTAAAGGAACTGAAGTATGAAGCCGCACGAAATTCGTGAGCTTTCTGACGAAGAGATTCGCAAACGTATCCAGGAACTAAAAGAAAACCTGGCAAATCTAAAATTTCAGGCTGCAATTGGCGGGCAGGTGCAGAATCCGGTGCAGGTTAGGTATATACGAAAAGACATTGCACGGATGAAGACTATACTGCGTATACGCGAGCTCCAAGCAAAACAGCCGTCGAAAAGTATAGAGGAATCAAAGCAATGACAGAAAGCGGAACAAAAGTACGTGGGCGGCGAAAGGTTCGCATAGGCAAGGTTGTAAGCAACAAGGCTGAAAAGAGCATCGTGGTGGCTGTCGAACGTCATGTACCTCACCCACTTTACAAGAAATATTACCGACGTACAACAAAGCTTATGGCGCACGACGAGCGAAATGAGGCGAACATTGGTGATGTTGTGAAAATCATGGAGACGAGACCTTTGAGCCGTCGAAAGCGCTGGCGGCTTGTAGAAATTCTCAAAAGAGCGGAGTCTTCTGTATTACCCCGAAGACCTGGAGTGTAATAAATGATCCAAGAGGAAACAAATCTAATTGTTGCTGATAATTCAGGGGCGAAAACTGTCAGGTGTATACGTGTCCTTGGTGGCCACGATCGCAAGTATGCGGGAGTTGGTGATCTCATTGTTGTCTCTGTGAAGAGCGCCATACCCGGGGCTCCGGTAAAAAAAGGGGATGTTTCACGAGCCGTTGTCGTTCGAACAAAGAAGGAAACACGGCGCAATGATGGAACCTATATTCGATTTGATGAAAATGCCGCTGTTCTCCTAACGAATCAAAATGAGCCACGGGGCACACGAATCTTCGGTCCTGTCGCACGTGAACTTCGGGAAAAACAGTTTATGAAGATCGTTTCACTCGCCCCTGAGGTTATTTAATACAAGTTAGGCGACGTTGTGCGAATGTCGAACTGTAAATTGAAGATTGAAAAATACAAAGTGAACTGGAATAACTTGGAGATAGTCACAGACAGTGCACCTGACAACGGGCATCTGGTTCGCATGCAGGAAAAGGCCTGTTTTCGAAATCTTGATTTTTCAAATTGGGACGTTATCTGATGCATGTTCATAAAAACGATATGGCTCTTGTGATCGCCGGAAACTACCGCGGACGTAGCGGCAAGGTTCTTAAGGTCTATCCCGAAACGAACAGGGTGATCATCGAAGGGGTTAATATCATTAAACGACACACTCGGCCGTCGCAGAAGAATCCCCAGGGAGGGATCATCCAAAGAGAGGCGCCGATCCATGCCTCCAACGTGATGGTCATTTGCCCGAAGTGCAATACCGCTACTCGAGTTGGGGGCACGCATGTTACAGATGTATCCACGGGCAGGAAGAAAGCAATGCGTGTCTGCCGCAGTTGCGGTGAGATGTTCTAAGGTAAAAGATTAAGTGTGAGCAATGGCAAAAGAGAAAACACGGGAAACAGGGAAAGAGAAAACGTCAAAGAAGCGTGCGCCGAAGGAACAGGCTCAGAAAGAACAAACTTCTCAGACGCCGGAGGTGATGCCCCCTCCGCGATTACTGATGCTTTACAAGAGCGAGATTCTGCCTGCTCTGATGAAGCGCTTTGGGTATCGAAATGTCATGCAGGTACCTAAGCTGACGAAGATCGTTGTGAACATGGGAGTAGGACAGGCTACACAGGATCCAAAGCTTCTTGATGTAGCGGCGCAGGATCTGGCTGCAATCACGGGGCAAAAGCCAGCCATTTCTCGAGCGCGGAAGTCGATATCCAATTTTAAACTCCGTGCGGGAACACCCATTGGAGCCTATGTTACTCTTCGTGGTGCACGTATGTATGAGTTTCTTGATCGACTAATCACTATCGCCATTCCTCGCGTTCGTGATTTCCGCGGATTGCCTGATACGTCATTCGATGGGAGAGGAAACTACACGCTTGGAATTAAAGAGCAAATCATCTTTCCGGAAATTGATGTTGACAAGGTGCAACGGATCACTGGTATGGATGTCACTATTGTGACTACTGCAAAGACGGATGAAGAGGCGTACGAGCTTCTGAAAGGATTTGGTATGCCATTTGTAAAACGACAAGAGGTTGTGGCGGAGCCTGTTTCAAGCGAAGCAACTGAAGAAACCGTTTCATGAGGAGGGCAAAGCATCTGTGGCACGATTAGCAATGCGCGTTAAAGCACAACGAGAGCCAAAATATCGGGTGAGGAAGCACAACAGGTGCAGCATCTGTGGGCGACCGCGAGGATATATTCGGAAATTTGGTGTTTGTCGTATTTGCTTCCGGAGTCTCTCCCTTGAGGGGAAGATCCCAGGTGTGAAAAAGGCAAGCTGGTAACTTGAAAGCGAGAATTTGTTATGAGCATGACTGATCCAATTGCCGATTATCTTACACGGATTCGAAATGCTGTAAGAGCGGGTCATCGACGGGTTGATATCCCGGCAACGAAAATTCGGAAGGAACTCACACGCATTCTGCACGAGCAGGGGTTCATCAATGATTTTACTCTTATTGAGGGGGACAAGGGAACGATCATCCGAATTTTCCTGAGATACTATGAGAACAAGCCGGTCATTCACAGCCTGGATCGAATAAGTACTCCAGGGTTGCGCCGATATGTTGGAGTGGATGAGATCCCCCGTGTCATGAATGGTCTCGGGATTGCGATTCTTTCTACACCCAAAGGTATTTTGACCGACAGAGAAGCCCGTCGAGAGCGCGTAGGTGGTGAATTGCTATGCACTGTCTGGTAGGTATTTCGCTTGCTCCGGTGAATCTTGCACTATGGTTTCATTGAAGTGAAAGGGAATAGAACGTGTCACGTATCGGTCGTAAGCCTATATTGATTCCGAAAGGGGTTGCTGTTGAAAGGAAAAATGGCACGATCCGTGTGAGGGGTCCGAAAGGGGAGCTTGGCGCTGAGGTACATCCAGACATCCAGGTTGAGATAACAGGCGAAGAAGTTCGTGTTCTCCGTCCTTCCGATGCGAAGCACCATCGTGCTCTTCATGGTTTGTGGCGTGCGCTTATTCAAAATATGGTGGTTGGTGTTTCCCAGGGCTTTTCAAAAAAACTGGAAATTGTTGGCATTGGATACAGGGCGGAGCTGAAAGGGAAGAAACTTCAACTTTACCTGGGGTACTCACATCCGATTCTTTTCTCTCCGCCTGACGGTATCTCAATCGAAGTCCCAAGCCCCACGAGCATTGTTGTGAACGGTATTGATCGCCAGCTGGTCGGCGCTGTTGCAGCAAAAATCCGTTCATTCCGCCCTCCTGAGCCGTACAAGGGGAAGGGCATCAAATATGAAGACGAGTACATCCGTCGGAAAGCCGGGAAGACAGCTGCTTCGAAGTAATGAAAGCGGAGTAGACAAATGCCTGAGAAAGATCGTCAAATACGCCGTCGTCGTCTGAAGATTCACATTCGGAAGAAAATCTTTGGCACGGCTGAACGCCCAAGGTTGACCGTGTACCGAAGTCTGAAGCATATCTACGCACAGATTATAGATGACACGACTCATCGTGTTCTTGTTACTGCTTCAACGCTCTCGAAGGATATCAGAGATGAACTGAAAGGACTCGCCTCCCGGAAAGAGGTCAGTCGGCGCGTTGGGTATGCTATTGCGAAGAAAGCCCTTGAGAAGAACATTACAAAAGTTGTCTTCGATCGGAATGGATATCTTTATCACGGGCATGTGAAAAACCTTGCCGATGGTGCGCGCGAGGGGGGGTTACAGTTCTGAAAAGACAGGGCGTAGGCGTCCGCCTTTGGCGGAGTCAACGCAGAATGAACAACGATGAATTGGAGATTGAAAAGCGCAAACTGAGATTAAAAGTTGTGGAGCTTCAATATGGTTTTCATTTTACAATTGCCTGAAGCGACAAGTCGTTCATGGTTTCAATAGGAGAGCAGCGTAATTGAAAAGGTTAAACATTGTCGGGTCGTCTAATGGCAGGACAGCGGCCTTTGGAGCCGTTAGTAGAGGTTCGAATCCTCTCCCGACAGCTTCTGACAGAGATGCGGAAAGACCGTATGAATATTAAATGGAGTAACTGAGGTGGCAAAACTGAAAGTCGGTGAACTGGATGTCAAGGAAAAACTTGTTCAGGTGAAGCGAGTTGCGAAGGTTGTGAAAGGCGGCCGACGCTTTAGCTTCAGTGCGATTGTGGTGGTCGGCGATCGCCAGGGACACGTTGGCATTGGTATGGGGAAAGCAAGTGAGGTCACTAATGCAATTTCGAAAGGGGTTGAGGATGCAAAGAAGCATATCGTTGAGGTTCCTATAGTCAATGGAACCCTTCCTCATCCTATGATAGGCCATTTCGGTGCGGCGAAGGTTCTGCTGAAACCTGCCTCTCCCGGCACAGGATTAATTGCGGGTGGTGGCGTTCGCGCGGTGCTTGAATCCGCTGGCGTGAAAGATGCCCTTACAAAATCTCTTGGTTCCTCAAATCCTCACAATGTTGTGAAAGCGACTATGAGAGCTCTTCAAATGTCGTTAGATCCGAAGAAAGTGCCGATTCAGCGTGGATTGCATCTTAAAGAGCTTGCTCGAGAGAGTTCATAGGAGAACGGGTAATGCTTGAGGGCTCTGCTAAAGGAAAGAAATTGAAGATTACTCAGGTGCGAAGTGTAGTTGATTACCCTGAGCGACAGAAACGAACTATCAAAGCTCTCGGTCTGGGCCGTCCAAATTGGTGGGTCATTCAGCCAGATACACCTCAGATTCGTGGTATGATTACCGCGGTGAGACATCTTGTGAAAGTTGAACCGATAGACGATCAACCCGAACTTCAGTCCGGGGACAACATGTGAGGTTTTCTATGTCAGAAAGTATTCTCAGTCATTTACAATATGCTGCGGGATCGAGAAAGAAGCGCAAGCGGATCGGGCGTGGTCAGGGTTCAGGGCACGGCGGAACTTCTACAAGGGGGCACAAAGGGCAAAAGTCTCGTTCAGGAGCCAAGCACCGTGCATGGTTCGAGGGTGGCCAAATGCCGCTGCAACGCCGAATCCCTAAGTTCGGATTTCGTAACCCGTTCCGCGTGGAATACCAGGTGGTGAACCTTCATACGCTCGAGCGTCTTGTCTCCGAAGGACGCCTCGCTGATGGAATCGTGACTCCGGAGAGACTGCATGAAATTGGGGCGATTGCAAAACGCAACGAACCGGTGAAAATACTCGGAGAGGGGGATCTGAAATCAAAACTGCAGGTAAGTGCACACGCCTTCAGTAAATCAGCTGTTCAGAAAATTGAGAGTGCTGGCGGGAGTGTTCAACGAATTTCTGTGAGAATCTAAGATCGTATGGCGAAACTGACCGAGAGTTTGCGGAATATCTTCAAGATCGAAGAGCTTCGGACTCGTATCCTCTTTACTCTGGCTCTTCTTATTGTTGTGCGCATTGGCTCACACATTACGTTGCCCGGTGTCAATGCCTCAGTGCTTGCAGAAGCAATGCGTACGCAAGCAGCGAACACGCTCTTTGGCCTTTATGACTTGTTCGTCGGTGGAGCCTTCAGCAATGCTGCAGTGTTCTCTCTTGGTATTATGCCGTATATCACCTCATCGATCATCATACAGTTACTTGGTGCCGTGTTTCCATATTTTCAGAAGCTGCAGAAGGAAGGGGAAGAGGGGAGGAAGAAGCTTACCCAATGGACACGGTACGGGACTGTAATTGTTTCGGCTCTTCAGGCGTGGGGAAACAGTATACGGCTTGAGAGCATCACGGCTGCTGGGGTGCCAATTGTACCCCCTGAAGTGCGAGGCTTTGGCTTTATGATGTCCACAGTCATCATACTTACGAGTGGGACAATCTTTATGATGTGGCTTGGCGAGCAGATCACCGAGCGTGGAATCGGGAACGGAATCTCATTGATTATTTTCATCGGAATCGTTGCTCGGCTACCACATGCGTTCCTCGACGAATATCAACTTATCAGCTCGGGAGCACGGAGTTTGATTGTTGAGCTTGTTATCATCGCCTTTATGGTTGTTATCGTAGGGTTTGTGGTTATGCTCACTCAGGCGACTCGTCGGATCCCTGTCCAGTATGCGAAGCGCGTCGTTGGACGAAAAGTTTACGGCGGCGTTACGCAGTATATACCGATCCGCGTGAACACCGCTGGTGTGATGCCAATTATTTTCGCTCAGTCGATCATGTTTATCCCTCAAACAATCCTGACCTTTTTCCCGGAAAGCGAGGGACTACAGAACTTCGCTCGACTTTTCGATTATACATCCGCGGGGTACATGATCATGTACGCCCTGCTGATTATTTTCTTTACATACTTTTATACGGCAGTAGCATTTAATCCGAAAGATGTTGCCGATAACATGCAACGACAGGGAGGATTTATCCCGGGCATACGACCGGGAAAGACAACGTCCGACTTCATTGACAACATTTTAACAAAAATCACTCTTCCGGGATCAGTATTCCTGGCGATTGTTGCTATTCTTCCATCAATTGTCTACAAGATGGGGGTGACATCGACTTTTTCTTCGTTCTTTGGTGGGACAAGTCTTTTGATCATTGTTGGTGTAGCACTGGAAACACTTCAGCAGATTGAGTCGCATCTGCTCATGCGTCACTACGAAGGGTTTTTGACGACGGGGAAGCTAAAAGGGCGCCGAGGGTATTGAGTTCCCGTCCTGCCGGAGAAGAAGTGAGAGTTTTGAATCTTGTGATGGGGGGTCCGCCAGAGGCGGATGGAGAAGCAGATGGTGAAGATTAAAGCGGAATCCGAAATTGAGTTGATGCGGGAAAGCAGTCAAATTGTGGCTGAGGTGCTTGAACTTTTAGCTGAGTATATTCAGCCCGGGGCAACGACGTTAGAACTTGACAGAATTGCCGAAGAGTATATTCGCTCCCGGGGCGGAGAACCGGCTTTTAAGGGTTATGGTAGCGATCCTAAGAACCTGTATCCAGCAACCCTTTGCACTTCGATTGATGAAGAAGTTGTGCATGGGATACCAAGTTCGCGGCGATTGATGGAGGGGGAAATTATTTCGATTGATGTCGGGGTGTTGAAAAATGGATATTATGGTGATGGGGCGCGAACGTATGCGGTTGGCAAGGTGTCGGAGCTGAAGCAGCGTCTAATGGAAGTTACCAGAACGGCTCTTGAGCGTGGTATTGCACAAGCTGTTAGCGGGAAGCGTTTACATGATATCTCCGCTGCAGTTCAACGCTGTGTTGAAGAAGCCGGCTTCTCCGTGGTTCGCGATTTAGTAGGCCATGGGGTGGGACGGCAGCTGCATGAAGATCCCCCGGTGCCAAATTTTGGGAAAGAGGGGACAGGGCTTCTTTTGCGTGAGGGTATGACCCTCGCTATTGAGCCGATGGTAAATGCAGGTTCGCACCGAGTTCGTGTTGCTCGTGATGGCTGGACTGTTTTGACGCAAGATGGGTCACCTTCAGCTCACTTTGAACATACAGTAGTTGTACGGAAAGGGAGGGCGGAAATCTTGACTTCTCTTAACCGCCATAGACAAGGAGAATGAACCTGCGTGTAAATGGCTAAGCAAGGACCGATAAAAGTTGATGGGACTGTTATTGAGACGTTGCCGAATGCAATGTTTCGGGTGCGTCTTGAAAATGGCCATGAAGTCCTTGCTCATATTTCAGGGAAGATGAGGATGAATTTCATCAAGATTCTTGTTGGTGATAAGGTCACAGTGGAGCTATCTCCCTACGATTTGGGAAAGGGACGTATCACCTATCGCTATAAATAAAGGTTATGCGCATTCAGAGAGCATTTCTTAGAGAGTTGACACAATGAAAGTCCGTGCTTCAGTGAAGAAACTGTGCGAGCATTGCAAGATTGTGCGTCGGAAGGGCGTGGTTCGTGTGATTTGCAAGAATCCAAAACATAAGCAACGTCAAGGGTAGGAGGTTTCCAATTGGCTCGAATTGCTGGAATTGACCTTCCAAAAAACAAGCGGTCGTTCATCGGACTGACGGCTATTTATGGGATCGGTCGAACCTCAGCGTATCGGATACTTACTCAGGCTGGGGTGGACCCGATGAAAAAGATTGGGGAGCTCACTGATGAAGAGATTGCCAAGATTCGTTCTGTCATCACCACCGATTACAAAGTCGAGGGGGCGCTGCGAAGTGAAGTTCAGATGAACATCAAGCGCCTCATGGACATCGGTTGCTACCGTGGGCTTCGACATAGGAAAGGGCTACCAGTTCGCGGGCAGCGTACAAGAACGAATGCTCGGACTCGGAAGGGTAAGAGGAAAACAGTTGCAGGGAAAAAGAAGGCTGTAGCAAAGAAATAAAAGGAGTTCGCCCTTGGCGGAATAGAAGGTTTCATTCTGTATAGGAGATGGTAAGTGGCTAAAGTTGCTCGGAAAGCAAAGAAGAAAATCCATGTTGATGTTAATGGACGTGCTTACATCAAAGCTACGTTCAACAATGTGATTGTGACTATCACTGACGTATACGGGAATGTGATTACCTGGTCATCGGCTGGGAGGAATGGCTTCAAAGGCTCGCGTAAGAACACGCCGTACGCTGCTCAGGTATCAGCCGAAGCAGCTGCGAAGGAAGCTTATGCAGCAGGCCTTCGGAAAGTCGATGTCTTCGTGAAAGGTCCCGGTGCAGGGAGAGAGGCTGCGATACGCTCCCTTCAATCGGCTGGTCTGGAAATCTTGAGCATCCGTGATATTACGCCTATTCCTCACAATGGCTGTCGACCGCCGAAGAGACGCCGAGTTTGAGATATCCCAAATTCTGCTAAAGGAAAGAGAAAAAGAATATGGCTCGGTATATTGACGCAACATGCAAGCTGTGCCGACGAGAACGGCAAAAGTTATTTCTTAAGGGTGCGAAATGTTTTACAGAGAAGTGCCCCGTCGAAAAACGTAATTATCCCCCGGGGGAGCACGGTTTAGATCGCCGCGTTAAGATGTCCGAATATGCGCTACAGCTCCGGGAAAAACAGAAGGTGCGCCGGACATATGGAATCCTTGAAGCGCAGTTTAGAAACTATTTTGAACAGGCACTTCGACAAACCGGTAAAACGGGGGAGACTTTAATGAAGATTCTGGAGCGTCGCCTTGATAATGTCGTCTATCGTCTTGGGTTTGCTCCATCCAGAAAAGCTGCTCGGCAGTTAGTTCGTCATCGTCATTTTCTTGTTAACAACCGGATCGTCGATATCCCATCATATCTTCTCAATCCCGGAGACGTGGTTCAGGTGAGGGAGCGGAGTAAGAAACTCGATGTGATTCATGCTTCCCTCAAAAGGGTTAAGGAGGGTCAGGTGATGCCCTGGCTTTCAGTGGATAAAGCAAACCTCAGCGGGACGTTTCTTCAGATCCCTGAGAGGGAAGAAATGATGCTTCCCTTCAATGAGCAGCTTGTTGTGGAGTTGTATTCGAAATAAAGATGCAATATGAGTACTTGATGAGAATGTCAGGAAGGTAAAGCAAATGAGCCTCCAATTTTTTGAAATGCCAAAAGCTATTGCTATTGATGAGATGACGCACACCCCTCGGTTTGGTCGGTTTATTGCTCAGCCTCTTGAACGGGGATTTGGGGTGACAATTGGCAATGCATTTCGTCGGGTATTGCTCTCTTCGCTGCCAGGATTTGCTTTCACAGGGTTGCGAATTAATGGTGTGCTCCATGAGTTCACAACGATTCCTGGTGTAATCGAAGACGTCGCTGAGATTGTTCTCAATCTGAAGCAAGTGCGATTTCGCGGTCGAGGAAAGAAATTGTCAAAAGTGACACTTGCATTAAAGGGTCCAAAAGAATTCACAGCTGAAGATATCCAAAAAGCGAGCGCCGAAATTGAGATTCTAAACCCTGAGCTTCATATCGCAACGCTCAACGCAGATGCGGAGTTCGAAATGGAGCTACGAATTGGCTACGGAAAAGGATATGTTCCTGCAGAGGAAAACAAATCTCCTGATGAACCCATCGGCTTCATTCCTCTGGATGCGATCTACTCGCCGATTAAGAATGTCCGATATGTTGTTGAAAGCACCAGGGTGGGTCAACGCACTGATTACGAGAAACTAATTCTTGATGTTGAAACAGATGGTTCCATTACTCCTGAAGAAGGTGTAATTGAAGCAGGGAAGATCCTTCGGGAGCATATTGACCTTTTCATTGCTCTTACTAAGGATGAAGAGACGCCGACTCCTCAGGTGCCTGAGAGCGAGTTCGATGAAATTCGGGAAAAACTCCTTACTCCGCTTGAGGATTTGAAACTTAGTGTGCGGGCGCAGAATATTTTAAAAGCTTCTAATCTGAAAACGGTTGCCGACCTTGTGAGGCTTACTGAAGCAGAAGTTTCCGAGCTGAAGAAACTTGGGGACAGATCCATGGCAGAGGTGAAAGAGCTTGTTGAAAAGAGATTAGGACTTCACTTCGGCATGGATGTCGATAAATATCTGAGCAAATGATGGATTTTTTAATTGAGGTAGAGCATGCGACATCGGAAAAGCGGACGAAAGCTAAAGCGTACTGCAAGCCATCGTAAAGCGACATTAGCAGCGCTGGCGACTTCTTTACTTCGACATAAGAAAATTCGTACTACTGTGGCGAAGGCAAAGGAAACGCGAAGATTTGTTGAACGGATCATCACGCGTGCGAAGCGCGCTGTCCAGCGGGAGGCTGATGGCGGTCCAAAAGATGTCCATGCTCGCCGTGAGGTTGCAAGGCTCATTCACGATCGTGTTGTTGTGAAGGAGCTGTTCGAAGAAATTTCCAAGAAGGTGCTTGACCGACCCGGTGGCTATACGCGCATTGTGAAACTTGGTCAACGTCATGGAGATGGAGCAGAAGTTGCTGTTCTCGAGCTTGTTGACTACAATGTTGGTCATGAAACAAGAAAAGGAGGGAAGCAATCGAAGCGAACAGAACAAAAAGTGGTGAGAGAAGAAGCCGTGCCCGTAGACCAGTCAACAGCCCCCGCCGAAGCGGGGCGTACAAGCACACGAGCCTCCTCGTAACAACTCCCCCGAAAAACGATGGTCCAGAAATGACCATCACTTCAGCGGAGTTCGTGCTCGGGGTATCATCCCTCGCCATTGGAAAAGATGGTGTCACCGCTCAGCTCCCGAACCAAACACTCCCTGAGGTGATATTTCTGGGGAGATCCAACGTTGGGAAGTCCTCGTTGCTGAATCGTGTTTGTGGGAAAAAAGACCTCTCACAAACAAGTTCCAGCCCCAGCAAGCACCGTGAGGTGCACTATTACCTCATCAACCGACAAATGTACTTCGTAGATTTGCCGGGCTATGGATATGCAAAAGTCCCGGAACAGGTCCGAGCAAGTTGGTCCAGCCTCATTGAAGCATATCTTGAGTTGCATCGCAACGTCGTCCTCGCCGTGCAAATTGTCGACGCCCGGCAGGTTCCAACAGAACTCGACCTCATGATAACTGGGTGGCTGGAATACTATCATGTTCCTTATATTGTAGTTATGACAAAAGCTGATAAGATCGCACGGAGCAAATTGGCGATGTATGTTGACCAGACGCGTGCGGCATTTGCTCGCTTCCGGTATATCCGCGAACTCATTCCCTTCTCATCCGTGACTGGTCAGGGAAGACAAGAGCTTCTTGACGCAATTGCAAGGCATGTTCTTGGCTCCCCTTCAACGTCTAAGTGATTCTTCTCCCTGAAGGGGAGCTTTGCTGCCTGTGGCGAGGATCCGAAAATGTCCGCCAGAGGGGGAAAATGTAAAATTGAAGAGCAACGCATTTCGCTACGGAGCAGACCGACACGCCGGCATAACTACAGCCCTCATATCCCCCGTTTTTCCGCACTCTTGCATCTCTCATTGAGAACTCGTATTTTCGTGATTGCTGTGTAGTTCTCCTTTAATATCTATCGATTACTTCTTAAAGGGTTCATAAGAAAGGAAGTACCATTGTGAAGAAGCGACTATTTACTCCTGGTCCTACTCCAGTTCCTGAACACATCATGCTCTCGATGGCTGAGCCGCTGATCCATCACCGTCATCCTGAATTTCAAGAACTATTCAAACGGGTTGCTGAAAACCTCCGGTATCTTTTTCAAACCTCTAATGATGTGCTGACACTCACCTCATCAGGGACAGGTGCAATGGAGGCGGCTGTTGCAAACCTTGTTTCTCCGGGTGACACGGTGATATATGTCAATGGCGGGAAGTTCGGTGAGCGGTGGGGCGAGCTTTCCCGCATGTATGGAGCGAACGCGGTTGAAATCCTTGTTGACTGGGGTGAGGCTGTCACTGCCGATCAAGTGCGTGAGGCTCTCAAGGAACATCCGGAGGCAAAAGCCATTTTTGTGACGCATAGCGAAACATCAACTGGTGTTGCAATTGATGTCGAAAAAATTGCACGTGTGGTTCATGAAAATTCGGAAGCAGTGATTGTAGTAGATGGGATTTCCGCAGTTGGGGCACTGGAAATGCGTATGGATGCATGGAATCTCGATGTGGTTGTGACAGGATCGCAGAAAGGACTCATGATTCCACCGGGACTCGCCTTCATTGCCCTGAATGATCGTGCATGGCAGCTTGTTGAGCGCTCGCGCTCGCCCCGCTATTACTTCGATCTTCTTCGTGCCCGCAAATCGTTTAAAGAGAATGATACCCCATGGACGCCAGCGATTTCTCTTTTCATTGGGTTAGATGCTGCGCTGGAAATGATTCGCCGGGAGACTGTGGAAGCGATCTGGCGACGCCACGCACGATTGGCTGCAGCAGTTCGAGCAGGTATCCAAGCCCTTGGCTTGAAACTTCTATCAAAATCTCCATCAAATGCTCTCACGGCAGTCTGGAATCCCGAGGGATGCGATGTGAAACTGTTTAATACCGCACTGAAGTCAACCTACGGCATCACCGTCGCTGGAGGACAGGGACATCTCAAAGGAAAGATTTTCCGCATCTCCCACCTTGGATACTATGACGAGCTTGACGTCATAGGGGTGGTCTCTGCTGTGGAGCTGGCGCTACGCGATGCTGGATACCAGTTCGAAGCTGCCTCAGGTGTTAGCGCAGCTCAACAAGTTTTCCACAACGGAAGCTTATCCTGAGCCTGGCGAAGGGATGATGAGACCATGAGTGCTACTACAACTATGAAGATGTCTCCTTCGATTTTGATCACAGATCCTATAGAACAGAGTGCAATTGATATCCTGACTGCTGAGGGATTTACCGTTGTGCACCGCCCTGGAATCTCCCCGGATGAATTGAAGGCGGTCATAGGCGAATACGATGCTCTGATTGTTCGAAGCGGGACTACTGTGACTGCTGACATTATTTCTCGGGCAGACCACCTCCGGGTTATTGGAAGAGCCGGGACAGGGGTGGATAATGTCGATGTCGAAGCAGCGACTCGAAGAGGTATCCTGGTTATGAATGTGCCGGGAGGGAACACAATTTCTACCGCCGAGCATACTGTGGCGCTTCTCCTTGCACTTGCGCGAAATATCCCCTCTGCTGTTAATTCATTGAAGGAAGGAAAGTGGGAAAGAAAGAAATTCACAGGGATTGAGCTTTATGGCAAGACGATTGGGATAATAGGATTGGGCAAGGTTGGGCGTGAGGTTGCAGTTCGATGCAAGGCGTTTGGCATGAACGTCATAGGCTACGATCCGATTCTTGCTACAGATGTGGCTACAAAACTTGGCGTCGAGCTTGTTTCGCTTAATGAACTCTACGCTCGATCGGACATCATAACGGTCCACACACCGCTCACCGATGAAACACGGGGGATGATTAGTGATGCAGAGATCGCTCGGTGTAAAAGCGGTGTGCTGTTCGTTAACTGTGCACGCGGAGGAATTATTGATGAAGGTGCACTTCTTCGAGGCCTTGAATCGGGGAAAGTTGCTGGAGCTGCTCTTGACGTTTTCTCAGCCGAGCCGCCTAAGGGGAATCCTCTTGTCGCGCATCCACGTGTAGTGGCGACGCCGCATCTTGGGGCAGCGACTGGTGAGGCACAGGAGAAAGTTGCAGTGATGATCGCTCGACAAGTTGCAGATGCACTCAGAGATCGCAGCATTGTCGGCGCGGTAAATCTCCCTGATCCTTCTATCGCCGGACGTAAGGACTTGCTTCCATATTTGAAACTTGCGGAGAAGCTCGGTTCGCTTCTATCACAGCTGATGCATGGGGCGTTGAAACATCTGACAGTGACGACAAGTGGGGAGGCTCTCTCAGGCGCTACGCGCGCTATCCGTATTGCTCTTCTGAAGGGTGCTCTTGATCGACTCCTCTCAGGTCCAGTAAACTACATTAATGCACCGGTGATCGCTCAGGAAATGGGAATCGATATCCTCGAGCGCCACGAGGAGCAGTCGAAACGCTATAGCTCCTTGATCTCGGTAGAGTATCTCTCTGATAACGAGCGGAGGAGCTTTGCTGGGACAGTTTTCGGAAGCGAAGACTTACGAATTACCAGCATCGACGGATTCCCTCTGGAGATCCGCCCGGAGGGGCATCTTCTGATCTATTCTAATATAGACCGTCCGGGGATGCTGGCAGCAGTTGGGGCTGTTCTTGCGAAAGCGCAAATTAATATCGCAGGTGTAGCGCTTGGTAGGTATTCTGCTGGTGGCGAGGCGCTGGTGGTTATGAGCGTTGATTCAGAGATCCCTGCGGATGTCCTTTCGGAAATTGGCTCAGTGAACGGGGTTGAGAAGGTGAGACTGGTGAAGCTTTAACTGTGGCACGTTAGTTGCTTGTGGAGAAATAGATTCATCTTTTCTTGAAAATACTTGACAAATTTGTTCAGAAGCTTTATATTATGGTCAAGTTGCATTGATGGGAATAAGAACATTGCGCAAAGGAGGTGGTTGTTCGGAATTGGATAACAGCCGAAAAGGCAATTTTCGCTCGTCTTGTATGTTTTTAATTCATCGAACCAGAGAAATCGCTGGTTCAGGTTTGTTGAACATTCTACTATCAGAAGGAGGTAGAATATGCAAAGAAAATTACTGGTTGTTCTGTCGGTAATGATTCTTCTTCCGGCTTTACTTCTTGCGGGGACAACCGGGAAAATCCGTGGGAAGGTCACCGACAGAGAGACGGGGGAACCGCTCATAGGTGCCAACGTCGTCATTGAAAATACTTCCCTCGGAGCCTCGACTGATGTAAACGGTGAGTATCTTATTCTGAGTGTCCCTGTTGGGACTTACTCACTTCGAGCAAGTTACGTTGGCTATCGCTCCTTCACGATCAGAAATATTGAGGTGAATGCTGACCTCACTACGGAAGCAAATTTCCAGCTCTCCAGTGAGTCAGTGCAGGTCCCAACAGTTGAGGTCGTTGCTGAGCGACCGCTTGTCAATAAGAGCGCGACAAACGCTGTGACCATCACCCGCTCAGAAGATATCCAGAACCTCCCTGTCAGGAACGTGGAGAACATCGTCTCCCTCCAGGCAGGTGTGGTGAGCCAGGGGGGGAACATTTATGTTCGTGGGGGGCGCCTTGATGAAGTAGCTTACTATGTCGAAGGTGTCCAGGCTCGCGATCCTCTTTTTGGCGGCAGCACAGCTCAGGTGATTAACAATGCGATCGAGGAGATCCAACTCCAGGCTGGCGGCTATACGGCGGAGTATGGTGCTGCTAATGCAGGAATGATTGTCACCGCGCTCAAGAGCGGTACTCCTGACTACCATATTTCCGGTGAATTCATCACTGATAGCTGGGCGAAGCCCGGGAAGAAAGTCCTTGATACCTACTCCTATGGATACAATGACTATGTGTTGACGGCAAGTGGTCCTGTTCCGGGCGCTCCTCAGGTGCGCTTCTTCCTCGCAGGGGAGCAACTCTTTAGCAGAATGACTGACGCTTATAATAGGCCTCTTGCTCGCTTCTGGGTGGGAGCAAACATGCCCGGGATGATTGACCCTACTATCAAGCAGAGCATTCTCTCAAGTCAGAAAATTACAAACAAAGACTCTGCTATTGCCTACAACACATTTGATTTAGTCTACCCCGCAGGCTACTTGCTGAATAACGCCACTCAGCGGTATAATTTAAATGGCGACGTGACCGCCGATCTGAAACCGGTCACTCTGAAGCTGAGTGCAACGTATTCAACTTATACCGGGCGTGGTGGTGTTCTCCTTGGCAATGTGCTTGATGAACGGCGAGCTTCGCTTAACACCGGACACAACGTGACCGCGAACCTTAAGGTGACACATCTCATCGATCCCAGTACGTACTACGACCTGAACTTGAATTACTTTGATAACTTCGATAAAACTGAGGATCCTGATCTGAAAGATAATTTCATGCTATACGGCGACTCCGTGGAAAATGCGAAGTATGGCTATAGGTTGAAAGCCGTCGGGGAAAACCCGGATCCATATTACCTCTACGGAGCAACCTATAACCGTTACGGAGCGCAGATTTCCGATTATGGCAAGACACGTCAATCATCCATCGGTGGTAAGGTGAACCTTGTCCATCAGATAGGGAAAGTTCACGAGATCAGAGCTGGTGGCGAACTTACGTATTACACGATACGTCGGTTTTATCTCACTTCAGATCGTGCAAGAGCTATTGCCAAGTATGTGAGAGATAATCCAGGTGCCTCACAGCTTGAGATCATGCGTAATTCACGTGTCGATAACTACGGGTACGACCTTTACGGGAATGAAGGTGGAACTGGACTTATGGCTCCAAAGCATCCGGTATTTGCTGCAGCCTATCTGCAGGATAAGGTCGAATATCAGGACCTCGTGATCAACGCCGGTTTGCGCTGGGATTACATCAACGTCGACAATAAGGTCCCGAAAGATCCAACTAATGTTCCGTTTTCTGGTGGGCTATTCGATGAAGGCCAGTTTGTGAAGGTTCCTAATCGGAGCTATTTGAGTCCGCGACTTGGATTCTCATTCCCTGTTACAGACCGTACTGTGTTTCATGCGCAATGGGGGAAATTTGTCCAGCAGTCCAGACTTCGTGATATTTATTTGGGCAAGATTGTTAGCTCGGACAATATCAAGGGTGGATATGCCATACAGAATCCCGTGGCATTTGATCTTCGTCCCGAGCGGACGACGCAATATGAAATTGGGTTCAGCCAGCAAATCACCGATTTTGCGGCGTTTGATATTACCGCATTTTACAAGGATATTATCGACCAAACGCAGATGCTCTTTATCTACCGCTCTCCTGAAGCCATTCATCAATCGTATTTCGCATGGGCAAACGGTGACTTTGCCACTACAAAAGGCCTTGAGTTCAAGGTCACGCTTCGCCGTGTTGAGCGCCTGCAGGCTTCTGTTTACTACACTCTTTCAGATGCGAAGGGAACTGGATCGAACTCAAGTAGTTTCTTCCGGACCTGGTGGCAGGCACCAACCCAAATTGGTACATGGCTCCCTGCGTATGTTCAGCCCCTCGATTTTAACCAGACGCATCGAGGCTCTTTAGCTCTGGATTACCGATTTGGAAAGGGAGATGGTGGACCAATATTGGAGCGGTTAGGATTGAATCTCCTGTTCACTTTCAACAGCGGACACCCGTTTACTATGATCTACCCTGATTATGGCAATACGCGTATCCCGAAGGAGCAGGTGAACAGCTCAACCACTCCGTGGAATTTCCAGATCGACTTCAGACTCGATAAATCGTTCACGATTGGTCCGGTTGATTTGAACGCTTATATTTGGGTTATCAACGTGCTGAACTCGAAGAACCCGACCGGTGTTTATCTACAGACTGGGTCGCCATATGATGATGGATATTTTGCTACAGCACAAGGACAGCAATTTATCCAGACCTATGGTCAACAGTACGTCGATTGGTACAAGATGTATCTTGCTAACGGGTACGGCTTTGAGAATAATAGCCCAGGCTTTAGGGACCTATTTGGCGTACCTCGTCAGGTTCGGTTAGGTTTGAGATTTGCTCTTTGATTTAATAGGTGGCGGGGTAGGCATGCTCCGCCACAAGGGTTCAACAAGGAAGGAGTTGCAAAACATGAAACAGAGTTTAAGAGTGCTGCTTCTTGCACTTGTCGCTGTAACCCTTGTGGGCTTTCCGGTCTTTGGCTCTAATGGGGTTGACAAGGGAGTAAGGAAAACAGCGACAGATGATCACTATAATTATATCGATATCAATACCATCCTTATGTGGGTGAGCAATAACGGTGATGGATCCTTTGATCCGAATACCGGTATTGCAGGATTT